>ERZ826613.176-NODE-176-length-95654-cov-8.330338_pt1 | contig 95654 bp, 90 predicted proteins | sample MGYA00519925_ERZ826613 | MGnify/ENA primary metagenome ERZ826613 (study PRJEB31778, sample SAMEA3449236) | human gut metagenome | biome: human gut; feature: human-associated habitat; material: faeces | place: United Kingdom | collected 2010/2012 ... | reverse complement strand
TGTATAAAATTTTCAATGTTCTTCAATTTAGCCTTGACTTTTTATTTGCAGGCTTGATAACCACTTGGGATTATGATTTTCGTTCCTTTTGGTGCATAGAAAAGTTCAGAAGAAATATTTGCTAAAATTGAAGAATCAATTTTCCCTTGATAAACGCTTCCTTGTGTCCAAGTAGGTTTTATTTTCTTATGATTGTATATATCGTTTTCAAACTTTTCAGATGGTGTATACTTTTCGTAAACATACGCTTCGCTAAATCTTACATAATTAATAAGAGAAGCATTGTTTGAAAGGTCACCATTTAATACTCCAATGGATATTCTATACAATAATCCATCATTTGTTATATTGTATGTATCAAAATGAACATAGCCTCCTGTGTTTGATTTATACGTTCCGTCGGCATTATACGTAGTAATTCTCGTTCTTATATTTTCGTTATCAAAATATATGGCATCACCTTTTTTCAAAGAAAATATTTCAGACGTTAAAATTGTTGCGTCGGAACTTAAAATTCCATTATAACAAGTTGCATTATACCATTCTAAATCAGACGATTTTAATTTTTTTTTATATTTACTTATATCTTCCTTTAGCGAATCAATCTCTCTACTGCTTCTTACAATCTCTTTTTTCGAATCCTGTATGGATTGTCGCAGTTTTTCAATGTCCTCGCGGTAACTTATGCTACCTCCTGTCCCACCTTGGCTTTCAGCATTCATCTTCCAGAATCCATAAAAGATCATCTGTACATTATCGTCAGATCTTGTATCTGAATATGCCTCGTTATTATTAATCTGAAGATCTACATTTCCTGACAGACAGTTAAGGGTAACATAACAATTTCTTCGTTCTTTATCATATGCACTCGTAAACACTCCCATCAGTTCATAACTCGACTGATTTCCAGTGGTTTCTGGGAAATATCCCTGTGGAATGGTTGCCAGCACTATTGAACCTCTAGATGTAGAAAATCCACCTGTTGCTCGGAAAAATGCCATATTGCCGATTGTCAAAAACTCTTTTTTTACAATCTGTGAATTCCATGAAACTTGATCGGTGCAATCGTTTTGTGTAACCGCATTGGCCTCTATATCTTTGATCGTTGTATTGATCTTCTGGATCTTGCTCTCCATATCATCAAAATCTTTTCTGAGAACATAACCTTCGTATATGATTTTGAGATCTGCTACCGCACTATCTATTTTCATCATCATTTCCAGATCATTAATCACTTTGGTTGTTTCCGCCGGAATACATATATTTATCCCATCATCATATGCGAATAACACTTCATCAGCATATACATTGGCTCTATTAAAATAATAGGTATCCAAAAAGCCATCGTTGTCAATCTGAGCTTGTACTGTTATCGTATTATAATCTGATGCAGACACTTTTGAAACATCCACACGTTTCACCATCTCCGTTGGTGATTTTTCTACATCTGCAATCAGTTCAATCTGTGAAAACACAACTTTCTTGTCCTGTAAAATGGCATCTTCCAACAATGTCTTTCCTTCTTCTGTGATCTTTATGCTCATATAGATTCCTCCTGCACCATCTGAATATGTGTAACCATTATCATGCTCGTTCCAACAATAATGTCTGATGGATTTTGAGTTACAAATTTGTAGTTATCTTTTGCACCTACTTCTTTTTTCTTCCTTACTTCATTAGCCAAAACATTAAATCCGATTGGATGTGGTTCACTGCCCATCGTGATCAAAACATAAAACTCTGCCCAATGCTCTGTACTGTTTTCCATGACTCTTGCCGGTACGATATCAACATCTGTATATCCCAGCGACTTTACCGCCAATATAATCCCTTCATTTGTTCCGCCAAGCCTGCAAACTTCCGGATACAGTGCGATTCGTCTTCTGTAATTCTCAATATCTTCGTTTTCGTATCGACCAAGTCCTCTTTCTCTTCCGATCTGCATCAACATATGTTCTCCGCAGGTGGCAATCATGGATTCCTCTCTCGCTTGTAATACCGCATCTTTTGCCCGGTCAAAGCGTTTTCCCAACACTTTCAAAAGTATATACCATTGATTTACTGTCTTTGCTATTTTCTTGAATGGGGCATGCAGTAAGTACCACATATAGTCTGCAAACTTATCCATTTACAATCTCCTCAAATAGTCTTCACCTGAATATTGACTGTTCCAAGTGTGATCACTTTGTTCTTTTCCAGTATCACGTTACTTTCCGGTGTCCTGATATCTGCCGTCCTGTAATTTTGTATGTTATCCACAAACGCTTTCACAAGAGTATCTTTGTAGAGACGGTTCAGCTCTGATCGGTTCATACTGAACAGGTTTTGTAAGATTTCCCTGGCCTGATCTTCTACACCTTCCGTGCTGGCATTTGCAGCCAGATATATGACAATATCAAAATCCTGCGGCGATACTTCTGCCGATTTGACAAGATAATCTTCATAGTTTCCTTTCAGATACTCTATTGCTGCAGTAACTTTTTCAATCAGTTCCGGTGTTGCTGATCCTGCTGATCCAGTAATGTAAATATCTACGGTTCCCTGACCTCTCGGATGGTCTGCTACTACTTCCGCTGCTATCACACCATTGACTGATTCCGCAACATTCTTCAGCTTCTGCTCTACTGTCCTTTCTGCCAGTTCAGCATAACTGTTTAAGCATCGTTCCCTTAATTTTTCGTCTGTTTCTTCATCCGTTCCTTCTTCGAAAATCCATCCTTCTTCATTGATTATTTTTTCAACTCCCGGAAGATAAATCATACTGTTTGTTATCATCCCGCTTTTCAGATTGTATATACTTCCGGTTCTTGCCGCTTCAACAAGGATTTTTCCTATTTCCTGTCCGGCTGGTATCAGCACATCTTCAGCTGCATAATAGCGTTTTCCATCTGTAGCCTGAAACATATGGCCATGGCTGATTGAAAGACTTTCATCTGTTATATTACGGTATATCGTAATATAACCTTTTGTTTTGGTAGCTTCCTTGCGTGACTTACCGTAATCGGCCGCTTTTATATCCAGCCAATCCCCAGCAGCATATGACACAAGACTTGATTCGATCATATTCCGTGCCAACTCAATAAGTTCAAGATAGATTTTGACAAATAATCTGATCAAAGTGTAAAAAATACCGCCTTTGGAAAAGTTTGTGATCACAAATCTCTCTTCCTCCAGTTCATCCCTTATTTCTTCCATTTCTGTCTCTTCATCAGACAAAGGAATGATTTTATCCAGAAGCTTCTCATCCATTATCTGTCACCACCTCTACTTCGTTCAAATCTATGTCCATCTCATAGTTTTGCAGTTCATCCATCTTACTGAATTGAACTGTTATATTACATTTTTCTTCCGTCTCTTCCACATTTATCGTTATGCTGCCATCATCAATATCTTCCCTTTTTCCAATTTTATCTTGGAACCGCTCCCTGATTTCAGCCATCTCATCATCATCGTCATCAAACTGCCTGTGTATAAAATCTACAAGAGAATAACCGTATGACTCCGTGTCATCCTGATCTTCGTAAAACAGTTCACCTTCTGCTGTAACCATTTCGTTTCGGATATCCTGCAGCCAGCATTCTGTATCCTGTACAACTGAAAAATCCCCATTGTCTGATGCTATCGGCTGACCATCCGCATCGATTCGGATATCCGCATAATCAAGCCCTACCAGTTCCATCTGCATACCTCCCTACTATGTGCGGCAGGCATTGACCATACAACATCAATACCACAACAATATCCTTTTCTTTTATATCCAATTCTGTTCTGATTCCTGGTATTTCCGGATAATTCTTATCCCTGCTCAGGTCACTGTCAAGTATTCTGATTGCAACTTCTTTATAGTTTTTCTTCGGATTCACCTCTGTAACCATCGCATACATACTAGGTGGCTGTTGCGTATGTGGATATTGTTTTATCAGCAGATCCTGTACTATTTTCACGACTGCATTTTTCAACATATCCATACTATATTCCCTCTTCCTCCACTGGCACAAAATAAATGCTCTGCCTGATAAATCCTTTTTCATCACGCTTGATCACTATTTTCTTTGCCTGTGCATATCCTGTATACAATGTATGTTCTACTTCTATGATATCCGAATGATGAATCCATGGAATCCCAACGGTATCTGCACACCACATACTTCCATACATCTCCATATCAAGGATATTGTTCTCCTCATCCAGAACATAGATGTCTTTCTGTGCCGGCCTGCATCCCCAATAAAATATCCCATTTCGGAAATAATAATCTACGGAAATCCCATAAAATGTATTCAGCATTTTTAACACCTCACTGGCCTTTTTGTTTTCCACCACAAACCGGTCTGTGTCTCTATAATTTTCTACTGACAATTCATAGTTCGTAATTCCGGCTTGTGTAAGAAGATATCTTACGATATCCTGCGGCGTGCATTTTACAAATGTAGCACATACATAGCATGCCTCCAGTTTCCAGTAATCATCTTTGACAATGATCTCCTTCCAGTCCGGTGTCTGATCTTTTTCAATCGTACCGGTCAACAGATTAGCATATTCGTCTTCATATCCAAGATCAACAGAATACTCATCGCCAGAACAGATCATTACACTCCCGATCAGTTCCTCATCCAGATTGATCCTTGCCCAGTCTGCATGAGCATCAGCACTGCTTACATACTCAACCATAATGCCATCTTCTAAAATGTATTTTCCTAAATCCAACCGGAACTCCGGGGAAATCAGATTTTTATATGCCATAAATCCCACCCTATTTCGTTGTCAGTTTTTTTGCTTTCTTCTTTCCACTTTTACTGTCCTTGGTATCTTTTGCCGGAGACTTACTGCTGCTTTTCTTCGATTTGTTTTTTCCTTTTTTATTACTATTACTCTTTTTCGTGGATACTTTCTTCTTTACTTTTATTCCGGCAAACACCGGAGCCAGAAGCTCCAGTGTTGCCGTTTGATAAGATTGTGATATTTCATTGGTTGTCGTAAGCTTTTTAAAATAAACTTTCTTGATGCCTCTGCGGTTACAGTCTGCATTTTCGATTTTCAACAGCTTTGCCTTTTTCTGTTTATATGGCCGGAACAAACGTTGCAGTGTTGTAATCATCTCTGACACTGCCGTATTTTTTCTCTTTTCAAGCATGATCTCGATCCGGATAGTAGCTCCTTCATAACCTGTCGGCTGATTTTTTTTTGTTGCCTGGTTCTTTTTCTTGATATCATCAATCGAAGCTTCTTCATCTATCTCAATGCTCGTCACCTGACCATGCAGCCGTTTTCCACCCAGCTTCATAATCTTATCAACGCTAAATAACATACCTGTCTCCTTTTATGCGATCTCTGGCTCTGGATCAGTATCATCACCTTCGGATAAATCCTTAATTTCTGATATCAATTTATATAAAGAATCCAAATCTCGTATCTTATCAATATCTACCTGGATCTCCAATTTTCCTATATGGATTGATTTGCTCTTAACAGATTTTCGTTCCTGCCTGGAAGTGTTCTTTTGAATAGTTGTGTTCCACATAGACGATGACTCTTTTTTTAATACTTTCCAGTCATCACCTTTTTCGCGATCTTCCTGTGTAAAGGCTTTTAACTTTGTCCAGAATACATCCAATGGGAGAATTGCCTCCGGCCCTGCTTCACCACCGACCATAGTCCTTCCTGTCCCAGGTTCAATTCCAAATGCCGTGGCTCCGGCCATAATTCCACCTTTTGCATAGTAGCTGACCGAATAGCTTGGAACTTTTGCTGTAGCACTTCCACTTCCAACCGTGTTATATGCCACACTGATTTTTGGGATTTTAGGACGCGGAATACTGATCTGCATATTTGCAAAGCCGTTCTGTATCGTTGACACGGTAGATGCTGTATAACTGGATGCTGTACTTTTTATAGACTGGAAACTGTTTTTAAATTTATCACTCATGCCCTGCCAGGTAGTCTCCATCCGGTTTCCGGCATCTGACCACGTTTGCGATGTCTGTAATGCCGTCTGTTCTGTGCTGCTGGAACCTGCCGCAATACCGTTGCTGAGTGATGTTCCCAATCCTGCACCAAGTGACTGGATATCTGTATTTCCGCTCTGCAATCCAGTGCCAAAATTATTGATAAGCTGCATACCCGTGTTTTTCGCTGATGACATGTCCATATTGTTAAACTGTGACAAAGCACCGTTCATGATATTTCCAGCTGTCTGCTGTACATTTGCACTGCCGCTTTGCAGTCCATCAGATACCTTTGTTGCTATTTCTGCTCCTGCTATCTCTGGTTCTTTTCCACTGACGATTGATTTAATACCATCCAGAATCGCATGTCCAAGGTTGCTGACCAGTCCGGTAATTCCATTTATAATGGCTGTTATGATATCTTTTCCAACCTGGATCCAATCCGTATTCAATATCGTATCAACAATCGTTCTCAAAATATTAACCACACAAGTCATGAGCGTAGGTATTGCATTTACCAGTCCATTTGCCAATGCAAAAATAAGCTGAATACCACTCATCAGAATCTGAGGAAGATTTTGTAAAATGCCCTGTAACAGCATAATGATGATCTGCGTTCCATATGTCAGTATCCCAGGCAAAGCTGCTGAAATCCCCTGTATCAGGCTTAATAAGATCTGTGTTCCTGTGCTTATAATGTTCGGCAAAGCATTTACCAGCGACTGTACCAGATTCAAGATCACCTGCAGTCCCATCTGAACCACTTGCGGCAGATACGCACTGATGTTATCCCAGATATTCCGAAATGTCTCAGAGCTGCTGTACAACCGCCGAAATACTGCAATCAATGCTACGATAGCAATAATAACAAGCGTTACCGGACTTGCCATAAAAGATGTACTTAACAGCGAAAACGCCTTTCGGATTGTTCCTATCGCCGCCGCACCGCTTGTCATAACTTTCCCTACAGTTCCCATGATTGTAAGAAGCGTTCCTGCTACAACTAAGAATCCTCCAACCTTAACCACAATCTGCATGATGCTGTCTACGGTTTCCTGGTTATTTGAGATCCATTCTGCACCTTTTCCGATAATGTCGTTTATTTTATCCAGTGTATTATTAACTGTCGGAAGCAGTGAGCTTCCCAATGCTTCTGCATTATTATGTATCTGCTGTTTTAATACCTCGAATTTCTGAGCTGGTGTATTATTGATTGCCTCAGCCATATCTTCTGTGACGGCTGTTCCCTGCTGCATGCTGTCACTTAAATCCTGAATCCCAGTATTCAATGTATCCACGTTGTTGTATAGCAGATCTATCATAGCAACCGCTTCATCGGTACCAAATGCTTCTTTCAACTGCTGTTTTTCTACCGCATCAATCGTATCACCATATTTTGTTTTCAATGCATTCAGGATTTCAGGTGTAGACAAAAGCTGGTTATTTGCATCTGTAAAAGACAGTCCTAATTTTTCCCCTGCAGATGCTGCTTGGTTCAGAAACGCCTTATATTTTGTGGCTGCCTCCGATCCGGACATGGTTGTCTGTAGCTGTCCAAGTATCGCCAGCTGTTCCTCCATCGACACATTTGCATTGGTAGCTGTAGCACCAAGCATGGATATACCTGCCGCCATCTGTGATCCGGATGTTTTGTACATTCGAACCGCCGTTGAAATGCCTGCCGAAAACATCTCGCCAAATTCTATGTCCGACATCTGGTCATAATAGTTTTTATAAATACCGTACCCTGTTGCAAACAGCGATCCCATCTCTTCTGTGGTCGATTTCGTTGCTTTTCCAGTCAATGCTGCCAATTCTGTAAACTTGGCAACACCTTCATCTGATAAAGATGCGATTCCTGATTTGATGTCATAAGATGCCGTTATGAAATCTGCTTTGCTGGTACCGGCCCACTGATCCGAAAAACTCTTTGCTGCCTTTTCCACCGCCGCCAGATCTTCAACCCCCAATGATGCAAGCTCTCCAAGTGCATCCTGGGTATCAAACGTTGATGTTACCAGTTTTGCCGTAGCTCCCAGGATTGCTGTTCCAACCCCTGTCATGGCTGCTCCGGCTTTCTGCATTGCTCCAAATCCATTGTTAATATTTTGCAATGCCCCTGATACGCCATTTTCTACTCCTGGCAGCTTTGGTGTCAGCTTGTCAACGATCCCCATTACAACAGACAGGCGAAATACGGATTCCATCCCCATAAGCTACCCCCCCTTTTAATCTGACAGAATCTTTCCCAGTGCATTCTGCAGTCCTGTTTCCAGATCAGCAATCCTCATCCTGCGTGCATAATCTGCCATTGCAACCAATCTCAAAAACTCATCCATATCCATTTCTTCTATGTTCTTATCTGCTATCGACTCAGGAAGATACATTCTTATCAGCATACTTCCTGAGTCGATCAGACTCTCTTCCAGTTTTTCCTGGTATTCGTTTATAACTTTTTTACAGTGGTAGACTTACTAAGTCCCAGCATATTCAAAAGCTTTTCCCCCACTCCAATTGAAAAGGCTGGATATTCTTCCAGAATATCTCTCAGATCATCTTCCTGTTCCTCGATGATATTATCCTGGATAAATGTTTTGAGTGCTCTGCTGGATGATGCCGCTGCTGTTTTCACATACCGATCATAGCTTGCTGTCGTTGGCTTCTTGAACAGATAGGTAACCACTCTTTCCGAATCATCATCCTCTGTGATCACCGATGTTACCTCGTAGATAGTAGAACCTTCCCCTTTGTATTTCTCTCTCAGTCTGTCAAGACCGTTTTCTTTTTCATCTGCTTTTGATCCTAATACGATTTCTGTCATGATTGTTCCTCCTGTTTTTGACATTTATTTTGATTACATTTTCATTCCGTTAATGTTAACACCGCCAAAGGCAAACCCTTCCAGATCGACCTTGATGCTTTTATCTCCCTGTGATGCTTTTCCGGAAAACTTACTGAATTTCACGTTCGTCAGCGTATCGGTGACCACCTTCTGTCCATCGTTTCCATACGAAACCGTAATCTTTTCAAATATATAGTTAAAGAACGATTTGACTCCCTTTTTCTGCATCACGTTGCAGATCTCATCAAAATCTTCTCTTAACATAGACATTTTGACGCTGTTCTTTCTATTTCCGGTTCCATAGCCGCGTGGATCACCACCTTTGCCATAAATCACCTCTTCATCCCGCTCTGCATCATAGGATATTTCGGTAGGCTCTACATTTTCGCATCCTGAAATCCCAAGCGTAACGCTGTTCCAGTCATAGCATCTTCCGTTAATGATCGCCATCTATTTTTCCTCCTGTTTTTCTACGCATTATATGGATTATCTACAGCCACATCTACATGGATTGTTCGGATATGACCTTTTGGTACATACACAAGTTCTGCATTCATTTCTTCATCCACAAGGATATTTTCATTCACATCCACGGTAACTCTTCCCGAACTGATGATCCCATCTGCCACTGCATTATCAATCGGAACGTTCAGTTCTTCCTGAATTCTCGCAAAACTTGCTTCGATGTTTGACACATCAACCTCCACATGCAGTTTTTCCAGTGCTGCTTTTCGGATATCCCTTACCAGGCGGTTCAGAACCCTTGTCTCTTCGGCATAACGGAAATCACTGTTTTCTGCACTGAACATCTTTGCATTCGTCACATAATAATCTTCCAGTCCGTTATACTGTCTGACCGTGCAATATCCTGCCTCATCCAGATCCGGAATACATTCACTGATCCCCGACGGAACCAACGAAATCAACTTATCTTTTGCGATTGGGAAAGATGCTACCTCTCCAATCGACTGGCTTTCTTTTGCGGCACCATATAACCCTGTGATCACACCTGCCAGGTTATCCAAAACTTCCCGGTTATCCATTTTTTTATAATATCCCCATGTGGCTACTACCTGAACATAGATACTGTTGATGCCTTTTCTGTCATGGATCAGCTTCTCCGCATACTGCTCTGCCGTTTCTTCTGAAGATGGCTCGCTGCTTTCACAGATAAAGATAACCGGCTTTTTATATTCTTCCATGAATTTTTCGGCTAACGCTGCCAGAGCAGCCCAGGTTGCTTTTTCTGTAGCACCGACCACATGGATCATCTCAAATACTTTCGTGAAATTTTTAAGGTTTTCCACTGCATTTAAAAGTTCTTTATGATTCATTTTCGGTGCGGTAGTGGTAACCTGATAGATATCTCCCTCTGTAAAATCTCCAGTCATTGAAATTTCCATGCCGGTTTCCGGGATAACTGTTTTCCCTTCCGGGATTGTCATTTCACCTGAATACGTGATCCCACCATCAATAGAGTACTTCATGCCGCCAGCATTGGTCGTTCCCGTCTCGATGATAGAGATAAGGACTGTATATGCATTATGCGGTTTTCCCGTAACTGCAATCGTTCCTGAACCGGAACCTGTATGCTGTACTTCTGAGATCGTCCCTGCCGTCTCTGCATTTACTGGCACACAATACACCTTTCCTGCTCCATTCTCAATGCTGTCCATGCACGCATCTGCCAGTGGACTATATCCCAGCATTTCTTTGATCTTTCCCGCAGTCATGCTGTTCGTAATCTCGATCGGCTCATCAGCTATTTTTTCCGAAACCCCGATCTTGACCTGTACGCCTGTCCCTGTCACAGTGGTCCTTTTCAGATTTCCATCCTGAACATTTACATATACATCACCAAGCATCACCCTTTTGCCCCCTCTCTTCCTGAAACAGCCGACATTTCAAATCTTTTTACAGCCTGCAAAAATACTGCTTCTGTAACACAACGTCCTTTCTTCCATCCTTCTGCTGCTTTCGTTCCTTCAAATACTGCTTCGCTTACTTTATGTTTCTCCTTCAGCGACTCAATACAAAATGTCTGTTTTTTATTTTCCATCTGTCTCCTCCATCATGTGATATCTTTCAAATGCACCTGCTTAACCGGTACATCCTCATACAGTCTTTGATGTTTAAACAGGATCTCCACCTGAACCGCTATATTTGCTTTCAGGACACTGTCATCCTTTTCAATCCACTCTGCTTGCCCAATCTCCAAGTCAACCCAGTTTCCATCCACATAGACTCCATCGCCTATACAGAGCAGAAATTTTTTAAATATTTCTTCGCATCTGGCTGCCTCTGCATCCGAAATGACTACGTTAAAACTGCTTGTCCGAAAGATTCTGGTAACACGTACCATTTTCTTCCCAGTCCCATCCTCATAACGTTTTCTTGAATTCCTCCGTTCAAACGTATCTCCATTATGCAGGACTGCACCCAGATGGGTTTCACTTGTCATCCGAAGCTTCTTCATGCTCGTATAGATAGCAGACTTAACCCCTGCTTCTTTCAGCTTTGCCGCCAGATAATCCCTTTCCTGTATCATTCTGCCATCGCATCCTCCAATATGCCTTGTATCTCCTGCTGATCCTGGTCACTCATGCCAAGGAACGGCCTTGCAGGAACATTGATCGTAACTTCTTTTGCCTGCCTCCAGACCCCATTCACTTTGAACTTAAGCATTCCCCCACTCTTAGCACGGATCGTACGCTTTGCTCCAAACTGATGCGTTGCAGCGTAAATGGTATTGGTTCCGACTGCAAACCCTTCCTCTTCTGCTTTTGCATGGATGGAATTTTTCAGTCTTGCTGTCTGTGTAAGTGTTTTTCCACCGGAGGAAGCCCGGATGGATTTCTTCCACTGTCCTCCATCCGGTGTCTGTTCTGCTTCGAAACGGCTCACGGTTGATTCCCGCAATGCTTCCGCCATGGCCGTACTGATCCCTTTTTTATCTATATGCTGCAGTTTTTTCAACTGCTTCATCAGCTTTTCTGTATCGCCATTAACCTCCAGCTTTATTGCAGACACATTACCACCCTTTCATGCTTGACCGGGTAAAGATACGTTTCTGGGATCTCACGGCAAAACCGGCCTGCTTATCCGCAGGATTTTCCCCTTTTGCCCCTTCTCCTATCTCAACAATACCTTTGGCAACATTCTCCAGGAACCGGATAGCAGCATTATATCTGTTCAGGATCGTCTTTTCTCTTTCCCCCTCATCAATACCGCTTCTCGATGCCAGGTTGTATACTGCAATATCTTTGCTGTATTTACATATGACTTTTGGAACTGTCCGGAACGGAACCTCATACCTCTTATTCAAATAGCCATTGATCTCTGCATCCGCATCTTCGATTGCAGAAACAACATACGGCATCAATACTTTTCTCCGTTCTTCCGGATCTTCAATATAATCCGTTCCGGCAAGCGTATTCAGGGCATCTTCCTTAAACATTGCAAAGACTTCTTCAACCGTACAATATGCCATAATGCTCTCCTATCAGCCTTCTGACTGTCCGGTAGATCCAAATGCCATCTGTGGGAATCCATATCCTACATTGCTCCGACCATCTGCCCCATACAGAAACTCGCCTTTCAGAAATACATTCGGATCTTCCGGTCTTACCAGTGACGTAAACTGGTATTTTTTACGTTCCTGATATACAAACGGTTTCAGGAACAGGTTGGTAGCGAACAGATACCAGGCTTTTGAATCCTGTGCAAGTTCCGGGCATACAAGGATCTCTGCTGTATCTTTCATTACATTGGTCGTTCCATTGATCTGGTCTGCTTTCAGAATAAGCCTTGCCGTATGTTCCAGTGCCGGAGGAACTACAAGAAGATCCGGAACGATCCCAAGTGGTGTGCCATTATCAGACAGGATGCTCATCATCTGCGAACGTGCTGCCTGATAGCTTTCTGCACTTAATTTTTCAGTTCCTTTGTTTGAATAGGAATAGCCGCCATTTTTATGCTGTTCTGAAAAGAACGGCTTGCCATCATAACACAGTTCCTGAAACCCTGCAGCCATTGCCGAAAATAACAGCTTATCCGGATGCTGTGCGGCTGACGCTCCCATAGCTTCCATCATCGGTGCATACACACCATACTGGTCATCTTCCAGATCCGTACGCTTTACAGAAAGCGTCATCTCAAATTCTTTGTTCTTGATCGAATAATCATATGCCGCCAGATTCTGGATCGTCCTCTCGCCGATCCACTCCCTCATCGTCGGAAAATGACCGATCCATGCATATTTCTGTTCCCCCGTATTGGATGGGACTACCGTGGCAATTCTCTGATACTTCGGTGTTACTGCTTTAAATGCCTTATTATAGGCTGCTGAAAATCCAACATTCAGTGTTGCTAATGCCTGCTGATTTACTACCATCTTTTTTCCTCCTGCTTTCTACTGTTCTCTGATATCGACCGTTACAAAATCATCATCCACTTCCAGGATCGTTCCAGCCATGCTGGAGCCTGTGTCTGTGATCGTAACTTCCTGTGCACCGGACACATATGCTTTCTTCAGGATATCGGTCTGCTTGATGCTGCCATCATTCCCCATCACCACGCTTCCACGGTATACATTCACGTTTCTGGATCCATTCTTTCCATTCCGGTTATCTACATACTGCATTGCCATGCCTGCAACCTTCAACCCTGTTTTCTTGGATGCCAGGACTGCATAGCCATCTGCATTTAACGCCACCATGCAGGCGGTCTGCATTTCTTCCCCTTCTGCAACCGGAAGGACCATAATGCTGCTGTCCATTTTTCTTTCACCAATTCGAAACTCTTCCATCCTTCTTCCCCCCTTATTCTTCTGATCCTTTGATATCTTCCATGGATACTCCAAGATTCTTAAGAATCTTCGGATTCAGTTCTGTATCCGTTTCCTCTTTCTGGTATCCTGCGGATCCTGTCTTTCCAATCGGAACGACCGCCGGGGCTTTGGCTACAAATGCCTGAAACCCCTCGGCATCTTTAAGAGCATATTCTTTCGCCCATGTTTTCTGTGCTGCAGATATCTTTCCCTGCTTCAGTGCCATGGTCACAAGTTCTTCTGCATCCCTTTCATCCATCCTCCGTTTCAGTTCCAGGATCATTTCATCTTTTGTTTTGTCCGCGGTTCCTTTCAGTTCCATGATCTTTGCCGCAACATCTTCTGTCTTTGCATCTGCCTTCAGTTCCAGCAGATCCATAATGGTCTTATTGGCTACCACTTCTTCTGCCTTTTCCTGTCTTTTCAATTCCTGGATTGCCTTTTCCACATCTGTCTCTGTCGCATCCTCCGGCAGTCCCAACAATGCCACAATCTTTTTCAGTTCCATGCTGTTTCCTCCTTCTGCCCCAACCGGGCTGCTGATATCTATACTGTTCACTAATGCAAACATCCCATCAATAGCTGGCGTATTGGTCAACGCCACACTATGCAAGGCTACTGCTTTTCCATCGCTCTTCCGGCAGATCACTACCGGGGACAGATATTTATATTCTTTGTTCTCCAGATACTGCTTGGCTTTTGCTGTCCATTCCACCTGTGCCGCGATCGCATCTTTCGTTTTGACAAGTTTTTTAATCCACCCACCGGCAGGAGCCTGTACATCTTTCAATGTCTGATGTTCATAATCAATAACAAGGTCCAGTCCCCTGTTTTCAAAATGGCGGTTGATCAAATTAAAACTCTCATCGTCCACAACAAAATCACCTTTCTGGCTGTGGACCGTCCCAAGGGGCAAAATCTTGATCTCATCCGGTGCTTCCGAAACGTTCAGCCCTTCCAGGGCATACATGATCTGGTTCTCCATACTCTTCCCTGTTTTCATACCGCACCTGATAGCGTTATAACGCGTTATAACACCATCATTTTCCTTTCCTGCCCCCATTCTCCCATCTGTAGCATTTTTTAGAATCTGGGGCATTTTACGCTTTCTTTTTTCAAACACCTTTCTTACCGGTGTACTCAGCACCGTAAGATCCGGTTCCCACACCTGTTTTGCGGGATTTGTTGCAAAACCTTTGTCCGGTCTGCTCTCCAGGATCTCTCCTGTTTCCCGGTCTACTTTCCTTGGGGGCTTTGTTTCCACTGTCAGGCCACGTTCTTTTACCTGCCGTTCGCTCAGTGAAACCACACTGCACCTGCACCGGAATCCATTTGGCGGATACCATACATCCCATATCGGATCATCTGCCCGGTACACTTTCCCATGCATCTGAGCATGTTCTTCCCTGACATTTCCATCTGCTGCCGTACGATACTGCCAGAATGGCCTGAGCTTCATGACGGTATCATCCGTCATGCTCTTATAGTGCCCCGCATTATATGCCGTCTGCAGATTTGTCCGGAATATCACATCTGCCTTAAAAGGATTTACCCCTTCGTATCCGTTTTCTTCCAGAAACGTGTCCATCTTTTTTTGAAACTCTTCTTTTGTGCTTCCAAGTTCAACTGCTTCGGTAAGTGCCTGCAAAAAGCTGTCCAACACTTCTGCCTTGGTATATCCTGATACCATAAATGCCTTTGCACGGCTCGCCTCATCCATTTTCAGGAACTCTTCTTTTGAAACACTCTTCTTTTTCTTCAGGAACTCCACAGCCGCTTTAAACACGAAGCTTCCAGTCATACCATATTGAACATCCATCTACTGCTGGCTCCTTCCTATCATTTCTGAAAGATCCATGCCCTGTCTGAGCATCTCCTCAAGCTCGCCCTCATCCATCTCATTGTATAACTTCTGGATGTTTTCTTCCTTGTCAAGCTGCTCTTTCAAGCTCCTCAGGTCTGCCGATCCATCCAGCATCGTCTGGATCGGTTCCAGCATCCTCTTTAATATCCGTCCTGCTCTTTCACGGGATTCCTGGACGATCCTGTCAACCTGCTTCTGTTCTTCCTCCATCTGCACCCTGTCCTTCCGTCAGTTCTTCCATCTTTTTCTGCACCGCTTCCAGCACTGCCTCGCCTTTTTCCGGTTTTGGGATTGAAAACTTCTTGTATACATGATCTACCGGGATTGACAGCCCCATGTCACAAATTAGTGTCTTATAGATCTCTGCCGTGACTTTCAGGTCATCCGTCTCATTACTGTTGAATACAAACAGCGGTATCTTTGCATCCGGACCAAAGTTATATAAAACAAGCGGCTGTATGATATCTTTACGGATCGTTTCTGCAAGACTCTTAGCATCCGCAACCGTCAGGTCATGCCTGACTTCATTGTGGACTTTCCCCTGGGCATAGGATCCACCTCCGGAGTCAGAACTTAATGTCTGGCCAAGGATCGCCTTGCTCATCTGCTCATCTGCATAGCGGGCAAATTTTTCAAAGATATCTGCTGATGTGGTCTTATTGGACTCGATGATGCTGATGTCCGCGGATGTCGGAATGATCCCGGCCGCATCCGTCCCCATCGTATAGATAGCATCCATCAGCTGCTTCCTGTCTTCTTTACTTGCAGATGCATCATACTTTCCAAGCCTCAACGGCATTCCGTACACTTCTGAAAATGCCACCCAGTCTTTTAAATCAAAATTCTTGAACATGTACATCCATGCTATGATCCGCATAACGCCAGCTCTCGACTCATGACCGCTTTTCGCTTTATATTTGTGGACAACAAATTTATTTTCCGGAAGTTCTATCCCTTCTGGAAAGTCCCGTGTCGTGATCTTCAGGACTTCTTTTTCAAAATCCCATACCAGCTTTTTGGGATGGATCCATTCCAGCGACCGGATAATATCATACCCTTCTGCATCCACATCCCATTCTATTTCCAACACGCTTATGCCTTTTCCGATTGCATCCAGCATGTCAAACATGGCAGCGTCAAACCCTTCCAGTGCGGTAAGCTGTTCACTCACAAACTCGGATATAGCCTGGTCTTCCGGCTCCTTTGTGGATGGCTGCACCTCCCACTCAAGTCCGGTGACTGCCAATTTTCTTGTCTGCATCTGTGAAAACAGGTGTGGATCCTTCTCTTCCATCTCCTCAAAAAGCTCCATCTGTCTCCGCACATTCCCGTCATTTGCTTCCCTCAGGATACTGGCAAGACGTACCGGATTCAGCCCGACCGATGGATACGTGGAAAAACGGTCATTGACATCCCTGGCTGCTATCCGTACACGGACAGGCTCATCCATCCCGGTATCTATAAGCGGATCAAACAATGCTTTTCCCGCTTTCCTTTTGTTCTTTCCCATCAAAAAGCTCCTTTCCGGAATCTTGCCCTCCTGCGGATCACAGTCTCATATTTGGTCTTTTTTGCCTGCCCCTTAATGCTCATGGCAAGCTTGACCGCCATCTGCAGACAGTCAGGGGCATCATCATTTCTCCCCATCGGGTACTCATTGAGCTGTGTCAGCAGTGCCTTATGTTTTCTGTTAAACTTGATATATTTATTCTTGATTAATGGCTGCAGTGATTCGATCCGCAGCTGTTTATTCTGCAGGGACTGTATCTCCTCGATCGGGATATACTCGCCCTGTTCCCTCGATTTCTCTGCCATAACCGTCTTAAAGAAATACTGGAACTGTACCGTTTCTACCCCAAACTTGTAATACCCTTTTTTAAGATCCCTCTTGAATCTTCTCTGTGTATCAATCACATCCTGTATGATCACATCCGGTGTCCGCTTTTCAACGCTTGCTTCCACAACATACATATAACCTGTTGTCAGGCTCACCGCTAAAGATATGATCGCGGATGTATCTGATTTTTTATTTTTTCCAAGCGATGGATCATTTGATCCTACGATCACAAAATCCGGATCCGTAAAATCCACCAGGTCTTCCTCATAATAGTCATACCATTCTTCGTTAAACGTAGCGGAATCCGGATCGATCGGTTCGTTCATCATCTCACTGTTGAACGATGCGGTCCCTTCATCGATCCGCATTTTCATCAGATCATAATACGACCACTTTTCTTCCCATAATACACAAGTCCCTTCCAACATTTCCTGTTTATGCTGCTGGAAGAACCGGTCTGCATCTTCTGCATGGGTATCATTGAACAGATTTGTATATATGCTCTCCCATTCATCCCAAAGCTGCTGGTTCTTTGCCCAGGATTCAATGGACCGGTATGTCTTGGAACGGTAACCGGTATTTTTTAATGTGTTCGCAAGCAGGGAATCGTAATGCAGGACCGTACCGATGTACATGATATCCGTATAGGTATCGCCACATTTGGAAACGGCTTTTTTAAACCAGCTGTCAAGTTTCCTTCTCTGCTCCGGTGTGTTGACATTTTCGTCATTTTCAATGTCATCCAATACCAGCAGGTCCGGCCGCCAGTTCCGGTGCCGCCGTCCTCGGATCTTCTTCCCGGATCCCAATGCTTCCACTTTGATGTCCGTATTCGTCAACAGGGTTTTTGTATTCCAGGCTTTTTCCCCTTTCAGATATCCGAAATCCTGGATGATGTTATAATTTTCTTCCAGTTCGTTCCGGATATCTTCCAGGAAGCCTTCTGCCTGATCGGAGCTGTCCGATATGATGATCAGATAATGTTTATACCGGTATAGCACTGCATGCATGGAATCCTTAAACGTAAAATTTGTTGACTTTGCATGTCCTCTCGGTGCCGCAAGTACATTCCGGCTTCCCTTAAGACGGTCTATGCCATTTCCTTTTTCAAGCGGGTTCCTGCCTTTCATAACCCCCTGTTCCCATATGGCATCCAGTTCCTCATGAAATGCAGGTGATTTCCGCACAAAGTAATGCGGCAGGTAGGCACGCCCAAAATACGACAGATCGAAAGCAGCCAGTTCTTTTCGCAGGCCTTTTTCCCCTGTTATGTTTTCCCCTGAAAGATACCTTGACTGCAGTTCTTTCCTCTTCGACAGATTGTCATTTTTTCTGAGGACATACTCGCAAAAAAGGGATCTCTGATACTCTTCATTGTCTTTTACTGCCGTTTCTTCCTCTTCATCCAGTTCCCGGATCCAGTTATCAATATCAATCATCCTGTATCATCCGTTCCTTTGCCCGGTTTAATATTTCTTTCAAAGCTTCTACAGAACGCTCATCCTGCTTAATGACTTTCAGGATCTCCTGCTCCATTTCCTTGAATGCAAGATCTGCTTTTTTCTGCATCTCCTGCTTTGCCTTATCTTTATATACTTTTGTCCGGCTCAGGGAGGCCAAAAGCCTTCCTGCCTTGTCCAGTGGCATCTGGTCAAACTCTTCTTCTGCCGTTGCCATCTTATTGATCAGGCCATCCATCAGCATCCGCATACCTGCTTCCGTATAGTCTGCATCCGGGTTCTGTTTTACTACCTGAACAAGCTTTTCTGTCTGCTGCTGTGCCTCCAGCAGCCTCTGCATGGCAGAATTCGACCGCATTGCATAACGTCCTACACTGCTTTTGCTGATCTCATATCCCTGACTTTTCAGGAACACACTGATGTCCTGATAGGTATTGGATGTGTCTGCCAGCATCACATCCACATTCGTGCGTATGATCTCCGGCAGTTCATCGATCTTAGAACTGATCCGAGTCTTTTTTCTCTGCTTTCCCATCAGATATCCACTCCCGGATCCTCAACCGTTCCCTCTGCAAGATCCACACCCCTTTTTGTCAGGCGGATCACTGCATCATTGGCATAGGCATTGTATGCGGTCACTTTTCCATCCGTAAATTCGATATATCCTGCATCCAGAAGATAATCCAGATATTTGCTGATGTCCGGTGATACCACAAGGCCTGCGGCGATCATCGCATTGCTCACCTGTCTTGTCAGTGCCGAATTATTGTAACCTTTCACCAGACACCGGATGATATATCCCCGGATCGCTTTATTCTGTCTTACCTGTGCTTTTTCTCTCTCATCCACTCTTGTCCACCTCATTCCTTCCTGCTGGATGATGCCATAAGAAGCTTGTCAATTTTCGAATCAATGCTCTTCATCCGGTCTTCTACTCCATTCATGCTGCGGAAAAAATCTTCACGCAGCACAAATGTGGTGGCAAAATCACCTTTTACATTATTCAGATCCTGTGTAAGCGACTCGATCCTTGCGTTCGTCTCATTTTCTAACTTGTCAATCCGTTTATTTGTGCTCTCGTTATTTTTTTCGATGCTTGTCTTGATGTCATTAAACTGTGCCTTTGCCAGGAATGTCAGCAGGGAAAAACCTACCCCAAGCACTATGGACAATGTGATGATCTGCTCCATAGTCATTCCTTCCCATTTACGAACCGTTCTTTTAATTCATAAAACTTTTCCCATCCGTCCATGCTCACAAGGGCAACGATAAATGCCGCAATAAACGATGCAAAGACCATGAACCAGTCCAGGGCGATCTTGTAATATTTTGCCAGCCCTGCAAATCCAACCGGACATAAAACCAGCGACAGAACGATCACTACTACGGCTGTCGGTACATGCTTATCCAGCCATGTGATATGTTTCAGTACCTCCGTGATGCAGGATACAAGAAATGCCATCACCCCGATGAACATCACTGCATATGCCCCATTTTTCAAAAAAATCTCCATGATAAAATCCATTCCTTTCCCTCCTTCTCAAATTAAACAAGAGCATGACTGCAAGTCATGCTCTAAGGGTATCACAGGCATTTCAAAAACATCATACCAAGCGGTTTCTGAAAATGTTTGTTCTATATTTTTTATATTTTTTGACATTTTTTTTGAGAAAAATATGCTTTTTTTGCTTGACTAGCACGTTATAACGTGCTATAATATAGACATCTTAAGAGAAAGGAGGAAAACATATGGATGAGATAATAAAAATACTCACTATCATCTGGTTAACTTTTCAGATCGTTGACAAGCTTTCAGATTGGTTAGACCAGTAATAGTGAGCATCACACAGGGGGCGAAAGCCCCCGCCCTTTAAGGGCAACATCATCATACCATATGCAGGGAAAAAATGAAAGACATCTTTACAACATTGCTGATCGTTTTTATGGTGCTGAAACTGATCGACTTTCACGCACTGGGGATCCTCGATATCATGATTATCATCCTCGCAGTCCTCTTTGCCGTGATATCCATTTTAGACTTTTTAAAGGAGCGTAAAAAATGAACCTGAAAAAAATCCGCATCGAAAAAGGTCTCTCCGTACCGGCACTCGTGGAATTGAGCGGTGTACCTCGCCGGACGATACAGGACATCGAAAAAAATGATACCTGCAAAGTAGAGACCGCCATCAAACTGGCTGACGCACTGGAAGTGACACTTGACGAACTCTGCCGCTGATCCACAAGCATCCGAAAGCCCCGGCACAAAATGCCGGGGCTTTCCTTTGTTCTGATCACAGGTCAAACAGGCTCATCTGTCCGGCGATCGGTTCATCTTTCAATATGTTTCCGATCTGTGTTGTCGTAAGGTTGTATCTTTCTGCCAGCTCCTTGATATTATAACCATCGTATTCCCTCTTTATGATCCGGTTTCTTGCCGGAGCAAGGATGCTTTCCACCTTAGGGAAATACAGCTTATCCCCCTTGGCATATTCCGACATTTCAATAAAACACTCGATACCCATGATCCCTACAATATCCCGGTACTTTTCGGATATATCTTCCTCTTTTATTTCCTCCAGAAGCCGCCTTTTCATATTCCTATCCATTACCGGATCCTCTCCTATCTCTTTATTGTCTCACGGTATATCCAAGACAGATCCATCCCGCCCCGGACTTCAGGCGGCCCCATCCGTTTCTTTCCTCTGTGATCGTGTAACACTTTTTCGCACCTTTCGGTTCACGGATGCTTCCGGTGATCTCATAACCTTTTCCCGGACCTTTGCGGATGTTCAGCCAGTCACATGTGGTCTTGATCAGATATGTCCCCTTTTTGTCCTCTGCCACTACCGGCACCGATTCTCCTGTTCCTGTCAATACCTCCAGGATCGCCTGGGCGGTTGCCTGTACCATCTCATTTTCATGGGCTGTAAAAAATCCCATATCATCACCGTCATCAATAAATGCGATCTCATGCAGGAAATACAATACACCTGCCGTCTGACATCGGTTCAGGTTCAAAAGCCCGGTTGAATCTGCAATCGTCCACTTTTTAAACCCGATTCCCACAAGGTTGTCCACAATCTTCTGAGCAATCGGCGTGCATCCGTTTGATGGATGTTTATAACCTCCTGTCCCTGTAAAGCTTCCATCGCCATTTTCATCCTTCTTAACTTTTGCGTTCAGATGGGCTTCATACACAAAGTCATATTTTGCATAATCCGGTACATTTCCGGCACAGCTTTCACTGTAACAGTTCTTATTGACATCATACAATGTAACGCTCACTTTTTTCCCAAGTGCTGTTTTCAGCTTTTTTACCCACTGTCTTGTATAGGTTGCTTCCTGTCCCCATTTACTGCAGGCCCCCGGATCATAACTTCCATCATGGTTTTTGCCATGTCCTGCAATCAGCAGTATCTTTTTTTTCTTCACTGCCATGTTATCACTCCTTTTCATAATCCAATTTGATTGACAGTTTACTTTCTACCAGGATACATTTTTTCAGCTCCCGCATGCTCGCATCCAGCATGTCATCCGGAAGGAATATCCGGATCAGTTCCCCATTCTTGATCCTGTGTATATGCCATAACTCCACATCCCAGTCATCCTCCACTTTGAATACCGCACACAGCGTTTTCCTGTCTGCTTCATAATCCCCTTTCAGACGTTTGAGCAAGGTCTTCTTCTGCTTTGCATCCGGAAGGATGTGCATCTGATCCAGGAACTCTTCCAGATCATACTCGTATGTATAATCATCACAGAAGAGAGCTTTCAGCATACGTTCAAATGCAGGCGTGCATTTATATTTTGTCTCTGTTGTTTCCTTTACGTGCATCTTATAGACACCTTCTGTCACGCACACTTTCAATCGGTCCGGGTTCAAAATATCCAGGCTCTTACTGTCCGTAACGGAGACCGTACCCTCATCTCCAAAGAATCTCATATACTGTTTATTCCTGTCTTCCATAATGCCAATACCTCTTGCCTGCAGCTCTGCCTGATATGCTGCAATGCTCTTGCTGGTGTTCAGCCGGAGCTGGTCCAGATGGATCAGCTCATCTACAAGCTGGCTGCTTGTTTTCTGTTTCAGTTCATTCATGGTATGCCTCCTTGATCCTTTCCATACATTCCCGGCAGATCCCTCTGCCTTTCATCAACGTTACATTCTCAGTTGTCTCACAGAAAATACATCTTGGCTGATACGGACGGATCACGATCGTTCCATCCTTTTCTGCACAGACCTCCACTGCGTCCCTCGGTTCTATCCCCAGCTCTCTCCGCATCGCTGCCGGGATACTGACCGATCCATGGCTTGTGATTTTCTTATAATTTCTTTGCATATCTTTCTCCTATTCCCCTTTCTGCAGATCCATCATGGCTGCTTCATAGATATCCCACATATGGTCCTTTACCGCATCCAGATCCGCCCCATGCTCCATGGCTGCTTTCCCACATAGAACCTGCAGGACACCACACATGGCACACATCTGTTCAAACGTCATGTTCACCGTTTCCAGGAACACTTTTCCTTCTTTGCTTTTTAATGTCAGACTGCTCTCCAGATCCGTTCCCATCCTGTTTCTTCCTTTCCACCATGCTCTTCAATGCCTCGATCAGGCTGGAACACTGGCGGTAATCCAGCCACTCTACCCGGCTTACCTGGAACATCTTCTGACACAGTCCATTTACTCTTGCTGCTTTCTCCCATCCAAGTTCCTGTGTCAGCTTGTAGATCTTCTTCCTCTGGTTTTCTGTCGCTGGATTTCCACCCCGAAGTTTCCTCTTTGCGGAATCCCGGAGTTTTCCAAGTTCCATGATGCAGCTCTTCAACTCACGATAATTCAGTTCACGGATGCTGTCTTTTCCTGTGTGTGCCATCACCACAAGATGCAATTCTTCATCTGAAAGTTTCAACTCCGGGGATTTTGCAATCCCCCAGAGTTTTTTGATGATCGGTTTTGTGTCTGCTTTCGCTGCCATATTCAAACTCCTTCTCTGACCGCCTTGCCCAAACAATAAGTTCTGTTTCTTCTGGTTGCCGGGATTGTTTCGGTATGTACGGAAACGTCCGTATAATTTGGTGCTTCCTGCATTGCTCCATAGATTGCCTGCATGATCTGGCGTGCTGCTTTCTCTTCATGTCTTCCATTGATAGTGATCTCAACCTTCTTCATTCCCATGTCCCTCCTTATAACATCATCATGCCGGATGCTTCCTGCACCGTTTTTAAGGTAACCGTATACTCACCATGAGCCTTAAGCACTCTCAGGATATTGTTTATCGTACGATCCAGAAGACGAAAGCATCCACTTCTCGCTGAAAATGCTCTCATAGCAAGCTCACCTGCCGCATCTTCCTCAATATCCCATCCTTTCAGATATTCTTTCAACTCGGCAGCAGTCAGTCCTTTCAGTTTGTAGCAGAAGTCAATACGGTTTGCAAAACGTTCAAGTACAGTCTTGATATCACTTTCAAGTTTTGGCTCCCCTGCAATGACAATACCAACTTCCGACTGGTCAAAAATCCCTCTAAGGATCTCCATTTTAGCCGCCGTGTACTTATTGATCAGCTTATCTGCCTCATCCACAATGATCAGATAGCCGGTATTGATGTTAAGGAACTCTCTGATCCGGTTCACTCGCTTCCAAATCGTTCCGCTTGTTGCCTTCGGCATACCCAGTCCCATCTCCAGGGCATCTACCAGATCTCTGCAGCTCATCGTATCATCACATTCCATATAGGCAACTCTTGGCATCTTTGCATACTGTTTCAGTGCATAGGTCTTTCCATATCCACTTTTTCCGATGATGATCCCAAGTCCCATATCATCCTGGCAGGACTGACACACAGAAAGAACTCCGAGATAATCCGCTGATTCCAGCACTTTTTTCTTTTCCGGAAAATGTTTCTCCAAAACCGTTTCCTGTTCTCCTGCAGGAGTTCCATTCTTTTCTCTCATCTTTTCCAGTGTCTTCACTGCCTGCGGATCATTCGCCAGTGCTTCCTGATATTTAACCTCTGTGTCTTCCAAAAACTGAGTCAGAATTTTCTCGACTGTCTCTGGATTGCTTCTGTACTTACCGGACAAATACTGGCTGATCATGGAACGGCTGCAGTGATATTCCACTCCGATCATCTGTTTATTGATACACAATACCTTCAAACGTTCATTGACTTTCACTGCCAGAGGTGTTAATGCTACAACTTCATTTTTGATTGCTTCATTCATGGTGTTACCTTCCTTTCCTTTTGACAATTATTTTGATATCCATTCCTTTTTTGACACGCTATGCCTCCCTTGTCTTCCTCAGACGCTCCAGGGCTTTCTGTGCCTGGCTGTTCATGTATTCGCAGTTCGGACGCTCCTGGCGTTCCTGCATCTCCTGTCTCAGCTGGAATCCTGTCTGTCTCCAGGTTCTGTCCTGAGGCATCTGAGTGACCTTGCCGGATTTCTTGCCGCCCTCCATCTTCAGACTGACAGATCCGATCACCTTGTCGGCGTTCTGCTTCTGCTCGTTCAATTCCTCGAATGGAGTGACCGCCTCTTTCGCAATCTCGCGGTCGCGTCTAAGCTGTTTATTCTGTTCTTTGCGGTGGTCTTTCAGCGTATCATTTGCCACTTTTCCAAACTGGAGAAGTTCGTAGCACTCAGCGGAGCAGATCGGGCGTCCTTTCTTATCATAAACGTAGATCACGGATACATCGTCCGGATCATACTTTACATCCACCTTTTCGCCGATGTGAGCCATCAGATCCTGGTCATTGTAGTAGTAGCCAAACCTCTCAATACCAGTGTTCCTTACCCTTGCATCCTCTGACTTCATCATGAGAATGGTCGCCTGGGACTTCGGTGGCGGTGCCATCTCGTAGCGGTCGCCCTTCTCAAACAGATCACCCGGCCTTGTGTACTCCTCGCCAGCTTTCCGCAGTTCGGAATGTACGCGGGTGGCGTACTTCTCAGTCTTCCATTTCGTCCACTGTTCATAGAACTCTTCCAGTGTCATGAGCTTACCCTGCTTTGCCATCTCCTTGATGTCCTTGTTTACCTTGTCCGCTGTGAAGGATCCGGTGAGTGTTCCGGTGTAGCTTGTCACCCACTTGGTAAACTTCCGGCAGACCGTTCCGAAGAATCGCTCGATCTGTCCCTTCGTCCAAGGCTCGTAAGGCATGGAGATGTGGACATCCTCGATACCAAGGGAGCGGTAGAAGCCCCTTGCCATGTCGTCAAAGGCCACTGCAAAGTGCTTGTCCTTCTCTTCCTGGTCGTGCCGGTACTTACGGTCCACGCCCAGCAGCTCCTTGGAGGTGTAGTCTTTTCCGTTGTCAATGTACAGATACCGCGGGACGCTTCCTGCGTCATGGTAGATTAGCTTCAGCAGGCTGGCCTTCAGTGTCTGGCTGTCTGCATCCTTGCACATCACATCCCCCAGGATCATGCGGCTTCTGGTGTCGATCCAGCAGACCAGTTTCGGTCTGATCGGAACGATGTTCCCATTCGGTGCCTTGTATGTAACCCAGCAGTCGAAGGTGTGCTCGTCGCCCTGGATCATCTCCATCACCTGTAAGCTCGTCGTATCCCTGCGACGCTTGCACATGACTTTGTTCTTGTACTCCCTGGTACCGTTCGCCACCAGGAAGTGGGCGTTCTTCATTCCCTCGTCCTCCATAAGGAAGCTGATGAACCTTGCCACAGTCTGGTAGGACGGCATCTTCTTCCAGCCCTTCAGTTCGCAGATGGCTTCCAGTTGCTCGTACAGCATCTGTTTTGTTCCCCGGTTCCCGGCAAAGTCCTTGTCAAACCATATGTTCTTAATGGTCTGCTGGACCTCGGCCGACATGGACGGGAACTTCCCGACATCCTTCGGCTTCCGGCAGAGGCAGAGGACGCGGAAATACTCGTAGGAGCATCCCTCTTCCTTCTCTTTCTTGTCCTGCCAGAAGAGTGCTTCATTGTACGCCTTGATCATCCGGTACAGGGTTCTGTATCCTTTCCCCAGGTGCTTCTGTGCGTACTCTTCGGCAAAGGCTGTGATGTCGCCGTACCTTCCGACGGTCTCCCGCAGGTACTGGCGTACCACATTTCCAAGTTCTGCCGCCTGGTAGAACCGTTCCTTGTACTGTTCCATATACCAGTCAATATCTGTGTCCACATACCAGGGTTGTTCTTTCTTCTTTTCTTCCTGGATGTCGCTGCTGTCTGCTGCAAGGGCTTTCAGTCTTTCCTGCTCCCGGTAGGCATTGCGAGCCTGCTTGGAAAGAGAATTGACTCGGATTAAGGTTATTGCCCTTCCACCATTCTCTCTTGGTTTCGATTGTGTTTCTATTTTTCCCCTTACAGCTCTTTGAATCATAGTATTATAAGCTACACCTTCCAGCCTTGCTGCTTCTTCCAAGGTGATATATGCTTCTGTCGTTCCCATAATCACCCTCCTATGCTGATGCCCGGTATCTTTCCGGGTCTATATCCAATATGCTGCAGATAATGTCCAGATATTTATCTCCGCTTCGATCACCGTGCATGATCCGACTGAGATACCCTTTTGAAGTCCCCAGCTTTTCTGCCAGCTCTATCTGGCTCATATCTCTATCCGTTAATTTCTTTCTGATCTCTTTTCCCAGCGGAGTCAGCTTATTTTTCTGTCCCGCCATATAATCACCCTCTTTTATGAAAAATATTTTTATGTTATACTCTTTAAAAAAGGAGTTTTCAAAATGCCACGAATCAAATATGATACCACTCATCCGTATGCACAAACTATCCGTTCTATCGCATGCTTGAAACAGCCTTGTATGGATGTTATCCATGATTTCAAAGTAATCTATCCATTCTTATATGAATGGTTTCAGGATGACCTGACTCCAGAATATACACAGATTTTTATGGACAAATACAATGCAATAAAGGATATTCCTGTCAATCTTTCCAATAGAAGCAGACTGTATGTTATAACTAGTATGAGTTATGTTCCATTAGCCCTTTTCGACATGGATGAATCTATTCTTAACAATATTCAGCGTAGTGTTGACGATTTCCCTTATGTATTGCCTGATCCAGATTACTATATCTGTGATGCAGGCTGTGATCCTTCCCATTCCATCTCCCTTTTTATTTTCAAGGGAAATGAATTGGCATTTAGCTGTGATCGCATTCCTCTCATCCTGCTGATTCATCTTTTGCAGGCATTTCCAAAAGAAAACCAAATCAATACTAGCGGTACACGTCAGGCTTTTTATGCTGCTCCAAGGCGAAATCCCGAACGTTATTAATTCATTCCAGAGCGTCCTCGTCTTCTACTGGGACGCTCTGCATAACTGCAAAATTAAAACAGCCTAATTCATCCTTACTGAAACTAAATGGTGTATTTTCAGGAATATTCCGAATCCAAGATATCATCTTCTCATAAGACTCTTCACTGTCATCCCCTGCCTGCTTAAGCAATGAAAGAAACATATTTTTCATCAATTCGCTGCAGCGTAACAAAGCCAAATAACTTTCTTTACTAATTTTTCGTATTTCTTTCTTTTCATAACTACTTGTGTTATACTGATTGTCAGAAGATAAATTAGTGTTCTGTTGCATTATCTTCTCATCAACCGCCAGACTTCCACTCTGGCGGTTATTCTTTTCCTGTGCCATACTGATGCCCCTTTCTACAATTCACTAATCTTCTTTTAAAAGTTTTCTGGTCTTTGTCTTGCCTCCAATCTTTTTCAGAGACATACGACTGACCACTTCCAGATACTCCGGTGTGTTCTTGACGATCAGCCAGTTATCCGGTTGCAATCCATATGATTGCATCAACACTTTCTGCTTCAATGTCGGTTTCTTGCCGTTTTTCATACTGTTCTCCTTTCTTCCTTTTGTTTCATACTTCATAAATTAAGATTGTTCTCCCTTTCAGATCAGGGCTAAGTCCCACGAACGTGAGATTTGAAAAAATTTGGGATGTTTTCTTGAAATGTTTATGTTATAGTTGGGTTGGTAAATTTGTTTCCCTGGCACTATATTATCTCTAATATTAGAGTATGTCAAGTATATATCTTTAATTTCAGAAAAATATTTGTGTTTATTCTTTTATATTAAAGAAAATGCTAGGAGTTAGGAGGATCTATGAATAACGTGGAAATAGGAAAAAGGATAAAACAGCGAAGACTAGAATTAGGCTACACACAATCTTTTATTTACAATAAAACAGGCATATCAACAGGAAATTTGAGTGGAATTGAGAAAGGTTCTTCTGCACCATCTGCTTCTGCTTTGTGTGAACTTTCTCAAATATTAGAATGTAGTGTAGATTACATTCTTTTCGGAGATTCTCCAAAATCAGAGAATACGTGCTCTTCTAATATTAAAAAATCGCTTTCTCCAATTCAAGAAATGATTCTTTCCTCTTTAGAAGAATTGGATTCTTTAGATCAGGAGGAAGTACTTGATATTATAGAAATGAAAATTCGCAGAAAGAAACGTCTCGCAAAATCGTTAAATTCAGGAGGCACATCAACATCTGAAACAGCATAATTTTATGCCCTTTTTGGGTAACTTATTACCCTTTTTTTGTCACTTTGCTATCACGATTGTTTTTTTCAAAAAAATAGCCAGAAACCGCATAAATACGCCAAAGTGACAACATTTTTCATATGTACATTTTTTGTCACTTTGCTTTTGTAACGATTTTTAACCATTTATGCATTTTTAAGATCTATTTCTGCTATCTTGTAACGCAGTTTATAACGCACAAAAATGCCCATTTTATGCGGTTTTCTCCAAATATTTGATCATTTAAAAATGACGCTATAACTCATCGTTATAACGTCACAGACATTGCCCCTTGTAATGAAACATGTTAAAATGTTCTTGGTGATTAAATCACCTTCCTTTATTCATTCCAACTTAAGAAAAGAGCTGGAAAGCCGCATAAACAGTGACTTTCCAGCTCTTTTTGTGGATAATGTGAATAACTCTTCTTTTTGTTCCTGAAAATTGCCATTTTTCTCAAAATAAGTGTCAAACCTCGTCCTAACTCTCTTTATAAATTCGCCAAATCCCTTGATTTTTCGGTACTTCCCAGCGTTTCCCACCATCTATCCCCTTATCTCTTTCTTTCACATACCTTTGACATTTATTCTGTTAGAGTACAAAAACTCTCTTTTTCCTACTTGAATCGGATATTGTCTTCCCATAAAAGCAAAGCCCGATCCAAATTCCAGTAGTAATTTTGTTATTTGTTGAACAAGTGCATCTTCTAACTCAACCTCTTTAAGTTTTTTTCCGTTCGGTATGAAATCAAAAATATATGGATCTTTAATAATTTCTTCTGCCTGCTCACTGAACGGATCCGCTAACTGTGCTTTAAAATTTGTTGTTTTATTTGCCAGTGCCTGTCTGTAATACAGACCACTTTCTATCTGATGTAAAAGCACTGTACTGGACCATCCATTTTCCAGACATTGCTGTGTATACCACATATGTTCCTCTAGATTATCAGTCTTATCTATCAGCAATTTAATTGCACGCCAGCTAATTTTTGCACCACCCTGATGCAAAATTTCTTCCGATGGTATCCGGCGTGCAAACTGCTTCATATAATTAAGATTTCTGACAGAATATCCTTCTCTGCCAGGATAAGTCATCCTCAAATCTTTTGATAATGTTTCTACAAATTTATTTCCCCATTGGCTGTATTGAAGAATTACATTTCCTATATTCCAAAACAAAATATTACGTTCAACATTTGCATTTGTCATTATCTGATACTGTACCTGTGTAATTCGTTCTTTTATTCTCTCTAAAACATCAATATATTCATCCTTAATGATTTCGATTTTACCTGCCATATATTTCTCTCCATTCTTTTACCAGATACATTTCTCACGCCGAATTTAATTTTTATGATAACCAGTTTACAGAATTTTCTCAAGATAATGCTACATTTTTGCTATTCTTTCACTTTTACTTTTTTGAACTTCACCTTTTTCGCTTCAGAATCTTCCGCCACCAACGCTTCGTTATCATCCACCGAATACAGTTCACTGTAACGCCTGATATCTTCCTGTTTCGAATTTTTTATGTAGCGTTTCAGATCCTGCTTTGAATAATGTGGGATAACGCTTCCATCAAACAGCCCCAATGCCCCCAGATCTGTTAAGTCCACAATATTTTCATCAAAATCTTCTGCCAGACAGATATCTGTTCCTGCAAGCATTGCCCCGGCACTGCTTCCGATGTAGGTGCAGTCTGTTCGTTTCATTTGTTCTTTGACAAATTTCAGCAACCCGTTTTTTCTCATATAATCTAATACTTGATATACATTTCCTTCGGTGACATAAATATAATCCGGATGCAATTTTTTCAGATCAATCTGCCCGGATGCAAGAAAAATATGCTCATCCGTAAATCCCAGCCCGATGCTTGCCTGTTTCAGGATTTCATCGATCCTATACTCTTTTATGCTGATCAGAAGGATGGTTTGCGTTTCCCGCTCCTCTTCTTCCGGCAGACACTTTCGAATAATTTTCCGCCCTGTTCCGGAATTAAGTCCTCGTGCTGTCAAAATTAACTTCCCCATATACACCTCTCCCATCAATTCTGCTGTCTGATCTGGATCACGATTCTCAGAGTTATTATCTGGTCTGGATCACGATTGCCGGGCGTACACCGACGGCAGGCTCATCAACAGGCAGTCCGCCATAATGTACCCGCCATCCAAAATTCATGGCAAAATTCTGTGAAAATCCTGGATTTCTAAGCCACCAGGAAATATTTCCATTGTTTCTTGCAATCTCTGTGATCTGCTCAAATCCATAAAATCCATACACATTAAGTTCAATAACATCCAGCAAAAATACATAATCCATTGTACCGGCTCCGCCAGGCGTTCTGTATTTCGGATTATTTCTGGATGGGTGCTCTTTCCAGAGAATATATTCTCGCTCAGAATCTGAAAATACCTGCTCATAAAAATCGGTATTTAACCACTTTCTGAGTGTACAGTTCTCCCAGTCGGAACTTTCGTGCTGTACTGCATGATAAGGCATGTTGAGCAATACATTCTCACACAGAAGAACTGCCTTTCTATCCTCACATTTCAGCACCCTCCATGCCAGATTTTCCCCTTCTGCAAGGAAAAAACCGGGAAGTGCCTTTCCAAGATATACCGTATCACCGGACCTTATCTGATAAGGATAGCCTTGTCTTGGAATCGTGATTCTCGGAGTCTCCTGTACAACCTCCGTACTTTCTATTCTAATCGTTTTTTCCTGTTTCTGCTTTTCATGGCATTTTTCTAATCCCTGCGTCTCGGCGAGTTTTTCAAAGAATAATTCCATGCTCTGATATTTATATTTATGTATCGCCTGCAGTCTGCTCAGACGCATTCTCATTCCACCCGGCAGCTGAATATCTTCCAGATAAATCAATAATCTTGGTTTTTCAAGCTCTCTTGCAAAATTTAATTCATCTTTGCAGTTTGAAGATACCAGATATTCTCGTGAAAGCAGTGCAATGAAATATTCACAGTTTTCAATATGCTCTGCTATATTTTCATCCCACTCTGTTCCCGGATCGATTCCTTCATCATACCAGACTCGATACTGTTCCATCTGTAATTTTCCTATTACTTCGGATGCCTTATTTCCATCTTTATGTGCATAGCTTACAAAAATATAAGGGGCATCATACCCCCGATAAGGTACATATTTTTCATTCATCTCATGCATCTTTGTTTTTCCCTCTGCTTCTGTTTTTTGCCATTTCCATAAAATCGTGTCGTAATGGCACTATTCCTAATCTGATTATATCATTTTGAAAAATCCGCCGCAACATAAGAAATCCCGCCGCACATCTCCTGCACGACGGGATTTCTTTTTTATATCATGTCTTTATATTATACTGTCAAATTCGCCATGTTCAAGCATGCCTCTGGCATTCTTGCTGCGAGATGCATCTCCTGCATCGCATGGCAAAATCTTCTTCTCTGAGACTAAATATTCATCAGATCGCTGAGTACTTTCAGTGCTCCGTCTGTCTCATGGGCCAGTACGCGTTTTGCCAGTACTTTACCGAGCTGTACTCCTTCCTGGTCGAAGCTGTTTACGTTCCATACGAAGCCCTGGAACATGACTTTGTTTTCGAAGTGTGCAAGCAGTGCTCCCAGTGTTTCCGGGTTCAGCTGTTCACCAATGATGATGCTGGACGGGCGTCCGCCTTCGAAGTTTTTGTTGCGGTTTTCGTCTTCTTTTCCGCATGCAAATGCTACGATCTGAGCTGCCACGTTTGCACACAGTTTCTGCTGGCTTGTGCTGCCCTGGATCACTACGTCCGTGTTCATCTGGTTATTCTTGAAGCCTACGAACTGCAGTGGGATGATGTCTGTTCCCTGATGGAGCAGCTGGTAGAAGGAATGCTGTCCGTTTGTTCCCGGTTCACCGAAGATAACCGGTCCGGTTACATAGTCAAGTCTCTCACCGAAACGGTTCACGCACTTACCGTTGGACTCCATGTCAAGCTGCTGCAGATGTGCCGGGAAACGGCTCAGTGCCTGTGAGTATGGCAGTACTGCTGTGCTTGGATAGCCCAGTACGTTACGCTCATAAACGCCGATCAGTGCATCCAGCATTGCCGGATTCTTTCTGATATCTTTTTCTGTTCCGAGTCTGTCCTCTTCTGCTGCACCGTTTAAAAATCTTTCAAATACTTCCGGTCCGAATGCCAGGGATAATACGGCTCCGCCTACTGCGGATGTGGATGAATAACGTCCGCCGATGTAATCATCCATAAAGAATGCTGCCAGATAGTCGTCGCTCTTTGCCAGTGGAGATGTCTCGCTGGTTACTGCGATCATATGTTTGGAAGCATCCAGTCCTGCGTTTTTCAGAGCATCTTTTACGAAGGACTCGTTGGTCAGTGTCTCAAGTGTTGTACCGGATTTGGAAACCAGGATAAAGATGGAATGTGCTACGTCGATACCATACAGAACTGCTGCTGCATCATCCGGGTCTACATTGCTGATGAATTTTGCTTCCATCTTGAAGGTATCGTTTTTCTTTGCCCAGTTTTCCAGTGCCAGATACATTGCACGAGGTCCGAGGTCACTGCCGCCGATACCGATCTGAACAACGGTTGTAAATTTCTCACCTGCTGCATTTGTGATCTCTCCGGCATGTACTTTGTTTGCAAAATCTGCGATCTTCTGCTGCTGTTCTTTATAGAAAGCACGTTTGTCTGTGCCGTCAGCGTTTACAGCCTCACCGAGCTGACCGCGTGTCAGGTGATGAAGAACCATTCTCTTCTCTCCGGTGTTAATAACTTCACCATTGTAAAGTGCTTCGAATTTTTCAGTCAGCTGTGCTTCATCTGCCAGTTTCTGCAGATCTTCCAGCACTTTGTCATCTACCTGCTTTGCAGCATAATTATACGCAAGGCCTTCTGCCATCGGTGTGCTGTATGTTTTCACACGTTCTGCACCGTTTTCTCCAGACATTGCCTCTGCGATATTTACACGCTCTGCCTTTGAAAGATTTTTAAATGCTTCCAGTGTATCCAGGTTGTTCCAGGTAATCATAGTAGATTCCTCCTTAAATGTATAAAATAGTATAAGCGGGTGTGTGATAAAGTTTACTTCTCTAAATCACTGATGATTATAATAGCAAACCTGCATAAATTCAAGCATCAATCGCATCTCCATGGTTTTTTACACCGTAAGAATTGTTTTTTACCACCATTTAATCTCCTGCCGTTTCATTAAATTTACTAAACAGTTGGAGATACATTGCTATTTTATCCACTGCATCCACAGACACATCCGGTTCGGTATCAATTTCGAAATAGCATTTCTCCCCAATATAACCCTTGAGATCTGCTTTTCCGCTGCCGATCTGATTGCCCTCGTAATCGTAAAGTTCCTCTCCGCGTTCTTCTGCCAGATAATCTTTGAGATTTCCGTCTGCATCCATAAATACGAGATAATATTCACGTTCCAGATTTTCGTTCTCGAACAACCGCTTCTGTGCATAGCCAAGGCACTGATTGTTTTCATCATAATAACCATAGGTTGTCCCGGCAATCACGCCATCGATGTTATTGATCGGCTCATCAGTCACAAATTTCATCCAGAACCAGGTTTTTCCATCGACCGATACCGTCCATTTCGTATTGAGAATACCTGTTTCTTTTAACCGCCCGGCTATTTTCCCGTCCGCAAGGATATTCCCCTCCTGGTTGACCTCATCCAGATCTCCTTCTACCAGAAATGTCCGGCACTGACTCATTGCCTGCTTTGCTTCCTCTGCAGATGCATAGGACTCGACATTAGATTTTCTGCATCCCAAAAGAACACTTGCCAGAATACACCACATCACTGCGATATACACCGCTTTTCTTATCTTTGCTTTTTCTTTCATTCACACCTCCTAACTGCGATCCCGTGCAAGTTCGCGTGCCACCATCACCGCCATTGCCGCAAGCAGCGGAAGATATTTTTCTTCATATGCAATGATCACTGCATTGTCAAAAACGATATTTTCCATTTTCAGATCCAGGTTGTCCAGGATCGTCCCCAGCGTTTTGCCATTTAAGGTTACGCAGAAATTATGGCCGATCGAACCGGCATATTCCGTCAGTTCCAGTTTTCCTTCTTTGACCTTCATCTCAAATTTATCTTTGACCAGCACAAATTTCTTCTCCAGCGTGCCGTAAAGCTCCCCCCGGTAATAAAACTGGTAGGTCGGCAGTACACTTACGATCTTCTTGGTCATTTTAAAGATCTCGTTATGCTGATCGTCATAAACAGAAAGTGTACGCAGCGGAGCCGTTCCTTCGATTTCGAAAACACGGTTTCCTTCGTTGTCACAGAGATCAAAATGCTGACCGGTCAGTTTAAAATCCTCCGTAAAAGTATAGACTTCCGATGGGCGGGACTGCGGAATTTCCAAAACCTGTTTTGTTTTCACAAAATGCTCCAGGCTCTCCTTCAGTTGCTTCTGCATCAGAAGCACATCCGACTGATAGCAGACATATTCTGCTGTATTATCGCCAAAATCCTCTTCTGCCGGAAATACCGGATCGTTATATTTTCCCTTTATCATACTGGTCATGAACGAATAGCCAAGATAACCGATATTCCCGTCTTTTGAAAGCCAGAAATAGAGAAAATCTCCGTTCTTATCCGGTCCGAACATCAGAGCCGGCTGCTTCATCGTGTAAAACTGAACAAGATAAGCAGAGCCAAGCGGCGTGCGGACATCTTTGTAGGCCTCATAAAATTCTTCAATCTTTCTCGGACAATCCATGGCGATCATGCTGCAGATATCCGTCGAACCATTGTAATCATCCGGCGAACCCAGCATCCAGATTGCAATACCAATGATCAGGACAACCGTTGCAATGCTGACCGGGATCTTATTCCAGTTCCCTTTTGCTGCGATCCAGAAAGAAAATGCACAAACGATCACACTGATAATACGGTATTCCCACATACGTGCTCTCAATGAGGCGGAGAGCTGCTGTTTTTCTGTATTTTCTGCTCCCTGCATAGTTCCAATCCTTTCCGGGCATTTGTGAGTACCAGAAATTTTCTCCGGCACTCACTGCCCAAGTCTTTTTATCTTATGCTTTTTCAGGTTTTACCTTGATCGCCTGTACGTTTTCCTTTTTTGCGGCTCCGCGTGCTTTGAGCATCTTCCTGTAAGCAGAAAGTTTTTTCTTCGGCACTTTAATGGCTGCTTTCGCATGGATGCCGGAAAATGCCTTGCTTCCCACTCTTTTCTTTGTCAGCTTTGTCGTTTTGACCGTGATATTTTTCAGGTTCTTGCAGCCATAAAATGCCTGCTTACCGATCTTCTCTATACTGGACGGTATGACCACTTTTCTGATCTTTTTATTCTTTTTAAATGCATTCGCTGCAATCTCTGTGACTTTATAAGTAACATGGTTTACGGTAATGCTGTCCGGTATGTTTACCGTTCCTTTGACACCCTTTTTCGGTTTCAGATATACCACTGTAAATGTCTTTCCGTCCGCACAGGTTACTTTATACTGATTTTTATCCGATCCTATGAACTTTGTTCCTTTTTTCAGATATTCTGGTTTCGATGGCTTCTGTATCGGCTCAGAAGTTCCCGGCTTTTCACCTGGATCTGACGGTTTTTGTGGTGTCTCCGGTGTTTCCGGTGTCTCCGGTGTTTCCGGTGTTTCCGGCGTTTCCGGTGTCTCCGGCGTTTCCGGTGTTTCGATCGTCACCGTTTTTGTCAGAGGGATTTCTGTGACTGGCTGTACCAGCCTGTAATTTGCTTTGTCTTTTCCGGCAAGCGTCAGTTCCGGTAATGTTACCGAAGTATATTCGCCTGCTTTTTTATCTTTTAACGTTCCATACAGATCCGTCAGATCTACGCTTACTTCATCGCCTTCCAGCATACCGCTTAACAGTACTTCTGTGATGGCAGCCTGATTTGTGCCATCATATTTTCTGTTTCTGGCGGTTGCCTTTATTACCGTAAGTTCTTTTGCATTTACTTTGATCGCTGTGCTGCCTTCTGCATTTGCATATGCCTCATCAGATGGCATAAAGATCCATTCTGCACTTGTCACGGATGTATCCGGTCTTTGTGTGCCGTCTTTCCATACAAGCGTTCCTTCCACTGTATTTCCTTCTTCATCCACAAATTCTGCTTCCGAAAACTCCAGTGCCGACAAAAGACCACCGTAAGTAAGCGTATCTTTTTTCAGGGTTACTTCTGTTCCTTCCTGTAATCTGACCGGTATCTGGTCATTACATTCCAGATTGAAGGTGATCACAAAGTCCTCATAGTTCTCAGTCGTAACTTTGATCTGGATCTTTCCTTTCCTGTCCAGTGCCCCCTGCTTCACTGTATAAGATAATATATCGTCTGCTATACTCGGTTCTGTGATATATTCCATGTTTCCGGTCATCTCCGGTGCAGCATACTGTGCATTCCCGCAGTCCACCGGGAGGATTTCCCTGAGACTGATCCGCTCTTCCTGATCCTTTAAATATAAGTAACTTTTATTCTGTTCTTCGATCTGAAGCCCACTGCTTTTTGCCACATTCACCGCTTTTGTCAGAGGAATTTCGTCTGTCGGCTGCACAAGAATATAATTCTCCTTGTCTTTTCCGGTTAATCTCAGCTCTGGCAAAGTTACCGAAGTATAATTTCCCGCTTTTACATCTTTCAAAGTCCCGCGGATCGTTCCGATGTCTGCCGAAACTTCATCTCCTTCTTCAATGCCCTCAAGAACAATATCACTGAAGCTGACATACGCGGTTCCGTCATATACTTTATCATCTGCCGTTGCCGCTAAGACTTTCAGTTCTTTTGGCTCTACCGTGATCGCTGTGCTGCCTTCTGCCTTTGCATATGCCACATCATCCGGCGTGAAGATCCATTCTGCACTTGTCACGGATGTATCCGGTCTTTGTGTTCCGTCTTTCCATGCAAGCGTTCCGGGAATCTGCGTATCCGTTCCCTGCTCAACAAAGACTGCTTTTTCTTTCCCTTCCAGATTCAGCTGCAGATTGGATAATGTTTCTCCGTAAGTAAGTTTCCGATCCTGTAAAACTTTTATTTCACTGCCTGCTTTCAGAACAACCTTTTTCTGATCTGTCAGTGTGACCGTTAAGTCATAAGAAACATCCTTATAATTTTTCATTGTTACCCTTACATGAATTGTGCCTGTTTTTCCTATCATGCTCCTGTCTGTAAAATCTTTCACTTTATAATTTAACTGTCCATTCCGCGTAATCTCATAATCATCAAAAATCTGCTCATCCCCTGCTGCAGAATAGGAATAATAATCTTCCTTTTTGTCCGCCGGGAGTTTTGCCCGCAGATCCACAAATACCGTGCCAGAACCCTTGGTATAAATATAACTTGCCGATTCATGAAATGCAGTCTGCTGCGGAGTCTTTTTCTCAACATGAACTTCTACACCTTTTACTACATAATAAGGATAATTTCCATCTTTCGGTGTAAAAACAAGATCGCATATCAATCTTTTTCCAAGTTCCGGTATCACTTCCAGATTTTCTTTCTCCGTAAAACTCCAGGTTCCTTCCAGCAGCGTACTTTCTCCGTTTCCGGTATCTGCCCTGATCACGCCCGGAATTAAGGTATACTCCTGCAAAGTCTGTTCTACATTTCCGGAAATCTGCGGAAGTGTCTCACAGCTCATACCTGTATTTCGAACCTCCACATTTTTCAGATCACTCTGAGTAAGTACTTCTTTTCTGCTCAGAAAGCGTCCATCTTCCGTACTGTAGAACGCATAACCCTGCGGAAGCATATTTTCTGCACTGCCTGAATATAATACGATGTTCTGAAAATTTCCGCCGGTCATTTCTATACTGTTTTGATAACTGTCCCAATAGCCGATCTGTCTGAAATCACCGCTTTCTATTCTCAGTTTCCCGCTCCTCTGTGCTATTACAATATCAAAGGTTCCGTTTTTTACCGTAACCTCTGCTCCGTCTATGTAGATCCGGTCAACACTTTTCGCTGTCAGAGATTTTTGATTTAAATCCAGAGTGATTTTTCCACTTTTCAGAGTCGGAAGACTTCCCGTATTTTCCATTGACTGCATAAAGGTAATCTCTGCTTCTTTGCCATTTGCGTATTGTAACGCTTCTTTCAGTGTATCTACATAAGTTTCTACTCCATTTACGGTGATCCGAACATAACCCTGGAAATCCGGATTTTTCTTATGGCACCACACGCAGTACTGCACATCCTGCTCATAATCATGTTTCTTACACGCCTCGACATGCACATTCGTACAGCTTGTCTCGGCATATGGCTGTTTCTCATTCGTCTCATTATCCACCAGACAAAGCTCTTCTCCAAGTTCTGCCCATTCTTTTGAAACCCGATCGAATTTTCCACCGCTCACCTTAATTTTCGCACCGTTATACACAAAATAGCTGTTCGACTGATTTTCATAAATTCCGCCGGCAAACTCTATATTTTTACTTCTTACTAGCAACGTACCGTAAAATACACCCGTCTGCGTTTCACTGCTGTCTGTAATTTTAAGAGAAGCATCCTGATTCAGAGTGGTCCTCTTTAAATTTTGCAGACGATATCCATTCAGATCCAGAATCAGATTTCCACTGTTTACCTCCACTTCCCGTACCGATTCAATATTCTTCAACAGCTTCATCTGTGCTGTTTTTCCCTCTGTATCACGAAATGCTTCTGTCAAAGTAACATATGGTTCGGAATGTCCATCCATAGTTACCTCAATTTCTCCGTCCGAAATTTTATATAACAGATAATCCGATTCTGATTTATATTTTTCACGGAAAGTCATTTCTACTTTTACATAGTAATCGCCTTTATCAGCCGGCGCTCCGCCTTCGGTAAGTGCACCGGCATTTTCTGCATTTGTCAGCACGCTGCCGCGATCTTTATAATAAGTGGTTTTTACGGATGTCGGTGTTTCCTCGCAGCTCCAGGTGATTTTTCTTCCTTTTTCAAAGGACAGTTCCCGTGGATTTCCGGTATAAGCATAATCTATGCTTTTGCTGCCTGCGATTTTTTCCATCTGGATTTCGGCATCGAAGTTGATCTGATAGGAAAAGATTTCTGAAGTTTCCTGATAAAAATCTTCCACTTCCAGAGCCGTCACTTTTACATAATATTGTCCCGGCAGTGCCGGTGCTCCGCCTTTTTTAGCAGCTCCGCTGTTTTCCGCCGTGGTCGGTATCTGTGCCTTTTCATCCAGATAATAGCCGACCTCTATTGCTCCGTCCCCTTTCCAGTTAAAAACCTCGTTTTTTTTCAGAGACAGTGGCTTTGTTTCAGACAGATTATCGCTTGTCCGCTCAATCTGGGTACCGGATACCAGTGAAATCTCATTTTTTGCCATACTTCCCGGATGATTGCTGTAAGTATCGTTTTCCTCCAGATAATAAACCTTTCCATGTGTGCCATCCATTACAGGATAAGCATCCGGATTTTCTTCAAGATTCTGGAACCACTTTGCCTGTGAAGCCAGAGAATTATCCTTTCCATTTAACACCCAGGTCGCCTTTCCGGATGCAAACTCTGCGGTTGTCATACCTTCTGAATCTTTGACACTTCCATTTTGATTTTTATTATAAACCTGTCCCTTAAAACGATCGGTATTAAAAACACAGTTCTGAATTGTGTCACCCTTGTCCAGACTCCCTACAATTCCACCTGCTATACTTCCTGTCATGACTGCATCGCTCCAGCAGGAGATGATATCACAGGCTTCTCGATTCTTATAGCCTTGATAAGCAACTATACCGCCGGCATAATATCCATCTGCTGTTCCGGTATTATAACAATACTTGATATAGGTTCTTACATATTGTTTTGAGCTGTTCATATCACAGACCTGTTCCCCGGCGATACCTCCGCTGCGTCCCCAGCCCCACGTTGCCTTTACCGATCCGCTGTTTTTGCATGATTCGATCCAGCCCTGCGAACTTCCGACAATGCCGCCGCCGAAATCATGAGCTGTTACTTTTCCGTTGTTCCAGCAGTTGATCACTTTTCCAAGATTGCTTTTTGCTGCAACCGCTCCGGCCGTACTCGTTGACGATGTGAACACGCCATCTTCCATGCCAAGATTTTTGACAACGCTGTTCTCCTTCAGCTGTGCAAACAAGCCTGATACCTGTTTATCCCCTGTCCGCTCGCAGACCAGCTTGCTGATCTTATGTCCGTTTCCGTCAAAGGTTCCTGTATAACCATCGTTTGTATCTCCGATCGGTGTCCAGTCTTCGCCTGTCATATCAATGTCTGCCGTCAGCACTGCATTGATGTCTTTCTCTCCGGCATTGACCTTCGCCGCAAATGCCTGCAGATTTTCTTTATCTGCGATCGCATAATATCCGGCATAATCTCCGTTTAAATGAAAATTACTCTGGTTCTCTTCAGTAACCTGTACCAGTCCTGCTGCATTTGCCTGAATACTTACCAAGCCACCAAAATCCATTGCGGTAAATGCAAGTGCAAATGCAAGTAATCCTGCTGCAATTCGTTTTCTCATATCTTTCTCCTGTTTTCTTTTTTTAATCTTTCATTCCTGACTGATTCCTGCGAATTGCTCCGTTGAAAACTAATTTTCGCAATTCTATAACCATTATATAAAATTAAAAAAGCATTGTACACTAGCCAAACGGCCAGTTTTACAATGCTTAATCGAGTTTTTTCAAAGTTTTCTGTTTTTACATCGAAATCCATCCCAGTACATTTGCAATGGAGCTGAGAAGGATAATGATCACGCAGGCGGATGCCAGATATTTCAGGAAGAAATGATATAATTTCTTGCGTTTAAAATCAGATGACTGTTCAATCTCCGCATCCATTCTTTTAAATCCGACGACTTTCAGAATCAGAATGCAGGTAGCAAGTGCTGCGATCGGCATCATGACCGAGTTGGTCAGGAAGTCAAAGAAATCCAAAAACTGCATACCAAGGATCTTCACAGAGTCCCAGATACCATATCCAAAAGAGGATGCCGTTCCGATCACCAGCATCACGACAACCATCAGCAGACAGCATTTTCCACGGCTCCAGTGAAGCTCATCGTTCAGGGTGGAAACGCTGGTCTCAAGAAGTGAGATTGCACTGGTCAGTGCCGCAAACAGAAACATCAGGAAGAATGCGATGCCGACAATCGTGCCAACTCCCATACTCGCAAATACTTTCGGCAGGGTGATGAACGTCAGTGCCGGTCCTGCCTGGAGCGTTTCCATATCTCCGCCGGAGAATGCAAACACTGCCGGAATGATCATCAGACCGGCCAGAAGTGCGACACCGGTGTCAAAAATCTCAACCTGCGTGGTGCTTTTTTCGATGTCTACATCTTTCCCGATATAAGATCCATACGTATACAGGATACCCATCGCGATCGACAGGGAATAAAACATCTGCCCCATCGCCGCAACGACCGTCATCCAGGAAAAATTCTCCAGATTCGGGATCAGGAAATATTTGATGCCTTCCACGGCTCCCGGTCTTGTGATGGAATAAACAGCCACACAGGCTGCCAGCAGGATCAGAAGCGGCATCATAACCTTTGAAACACGTTCTACTCCATTTTTTACACCTGCAAGAATGACAATAAATACCAGTGCCGCAAAGATCAGAAACCATATTTCTACTTCCATGGAAGAGGTGATAAAACTGTTGAAATAGCCATCCTGTGCAACAAGGTTTGCATTGCCCCTGATATACTCAAACAGATATTTCAGAACCCAGCCGCCGATCACACTGTAATAAGGAACGATCATCATCGGGATGACTGCGTTGATCCAGCCTCCCAGGTGAAACGGCAGGCTCTTTCCGAATTTGTGGAAAGCTCCAACCGGGCTTTTTTTCGTCATACGTCCCAGTGCTGTTTCGGATACGATCATAACATATCCAAAAGTGACCATTAAAATCAGATAGACAAGCAGAAACATACCTCCGCCGTATTTTGCCGCAAGATATGGAAATCGCCAGATGTTTCCAAGTCCAACCGCAGAGCCGGCAACTGCCAGCACATAACCGATGCGACCGGAAAATTTGCCCCGTGCGTGCAAGAGATTTTCTGCATGTTTTTTATTTGTGCACATAAAAAGAATCCCCCTGTGGTAAAAAATCCCTTACAGCAGAAACTGCCCGCCGCAAGGGATTTTATTATTTAAAACTTACAAAATGATTGTTCTCAAGAATCTGAAAATACTTTACGATTCGTGGATAAAGGGGTTCTGCCGCTTCACCAAACCGCTCTTTTTCCAGAGCAGCCAGATCCATGACGGTTCTCTCTCCATCGATAAAAGGCCAAAGATAACTTCCATGTACATCCAGATGTATCTTTGTGACTTCCGGGCGGTTAAATACTTTCTGTGCGATCCCGTTAAAAAAACCTTCATTTTTTACTTCCAGTATCACGCGATCCCTGAAGTCTTTGTGCCACTTCAGGCCTTCGGCTTTTACCGGAATCAGATCCAGATAATTTATCTGTTGTTCCTGTTTCTTTTTTTTCATGCTTTTTTCTTTTTCTTAAGAGAGAAGTAAAACAGGGATGCGATCATCAGTACCATAAGAATGACACCACCGATGTTGCCAAAGTTTACACTCTCTCCGATGCTTGTGTTGATACCAAATACTGCGAAAATTGCCAGCAGGATACCTACCAGACCTTCTCCGGCGATCATACCTGCACAGTACAGTGTTCCGTCTGTGGACTGCTGTTCTTTTGTCTTTTCATCGACATTCTTACGTGCATCCATTACCATACGTACAACACCACCGATCATGATGGTTGCATTCAGGTAAATCGGCAGATACAGACCGATTGCGAACGGCATTACCGGGATACGCAGGATCTCAAGACCCAGTGCCAGGAATACGCCGACAAATACCAGGTTCCATGGCAGGTTTCCGCCCATGATACCTTCTACGATCATCTTCATCAGAGTTGCCTGAGGAGCCGGTACTTCTGCTCCGCCGTAACCCCATGCTGCATTCAGCAGGTAGAGAACACCGCCGATAGCCAGACCGGATGCAAGAACACCGATCAGCTCACCAATCTGCTGTTTTTTCGGTGTAGCACCAAGCAGATAACCGGTCTTCAGATCCTGTGAAGTATCGCCTGCGATTGCTGCGATAATACAGATAACAGAACCGATTGCGATTGCTGCTGTCATACCGTCGATACCTGTTTTGCCGCTTCCTTTGATCGCCATAGTTGCGATCAGCAGAGTAGCGATTGCCATACCGGATACCGGGTTATTGGAACTTCCTACCAGACCTACCATACGGGAGGATACCGTTGCGAAGAAGAATCCGAAGATTACGATCAGTGCTGCTCCAAGCAGAGTTACCGGGATAGCCGGTACTGCCCAGATGATAACAACCATGGCAACGATTCCGATCAGGATAAACTGCATCGGCAGATCCTGTGCAGTACGTGCAGTACTTGTATTTTTTCCGCCTTTTACGCTCTTCATAGAGTCGCTGAAAGTTTTTACGATCAGAGGCAGAGATTTGATCAGAGAGATGATACCGCCTGTTGCGATGGCACCTGCACCGATGTATTTTACGTAAGTACTCCAGATAGCTGATGCACCGCCGCCTGCATAAAGCTGAGCGATTGTTGTGCCTGCTTCTGCCGGATACAGCCAGGTATCAGGTCCGAACAGACAGATCAGCGGGATGATAACCAGCCATCCGAATACAGAACCAACAAACATGTAAGATGCGATCTTTGGTCCTACAATATAACCAACACCAAGCAGTGCCGGGTATACTTCCATACCGATCTCACCTTTGAAAGATTTAAAAGCTGCTGATACGTCTGCCGGGATCACCTTCAGACCATCAACGATAAATTTAAATACTGCTGCAAGTCCCATACCGGAGAATACCGTAGAAGCGTTTGCTCCGCCTTCTTCGCCGGCCAGAAGTACGTCTGCACATGCAGTTCCTTCCGGGTAAAGCAGTGTCAGGTGCTCTTTCACGATCAGGGCATTACGAAGCGGTACCATGAAAAGTACACCTAAAACACCACCGCAAAGTGCGATCAGTGTGATCTCGACAAGGCTCGGCATAGAGCAAAGACCCTCTTCTGCCCAGAGGAACAGTGCCGGCATCGTAAAGATCGCTCCTGCTGCAAGTGACTCACCGGCTGAACCGATGGTCTGTACCATGTTACTTTCAAGGATGGAATTCTTACGCATGATAATGCGAATAACACCCATAGATATAACTGCTGCCGGAATAGAAGCAGAAACAGTCATACCAACTCGGAGTCCAAGATATGCATTGGCTGCTCCGAAAATTACTGCGAGCAAAACACCCATAATAATGGAAGTCACAGTAAGCTCCGGCATGACTCTGTCTGCCGGAATGTACGGTTTGAATTCGTCTTTCTTATTCATTTCCTTTTCCTTTCATACTTTTTTCTTTTAACAATCCGAAAACCTTCGTATATCCGCCCTCTTCCATCTCCGGATCATTATTTACCTAAAATAATCCTTATGAATTGCTCCGCTTTTCCACAGCTTCTGCAATTCCGTATCATCATAGAACTATATTGTACCTAAAATCCGACTAAATTGCAAGAATATAATGCATTTTTCTACTTTTTTCCTGTTTTTCCCACTATTTTTTTGTGCACTTTTTGAGATTCCAGGGTCAAAAATCTGAAATCACACTATGATCCGGACGGAATCCGCACAATTTTCTGTTCCCCTTCCATCTCTGTCATCACAAGCACCGGCATATGGCGTTTACGAAGTGCATGGATCAGCGGATACACCGCAAAAAGATCTCCCTGTACATAGACTGCTTCCGGTTTGGATTTCAGAATCTTTTTCACCTGATCTTTGATCTGTGCTTTCCATTCCTGCTTTTCAAGTGTGGATTCACCGTAAATGCCGTCCCACTCCATCGGCGGAAGATCCGGCAGCTCCATGTGCACGATTCTGGCACCGGAAAACTGCGGAAGTTTGAAAAGCAATGCATCGGCTGCCTCATCTGTGCCAAGATTTACGATCACAACCTGCTCATGGAACTGCTGCTGACTGATCTTGCATGCCTTTATGGCATCTTCGAGCGTACTTGTCGTCATAAGAAATCCGCCCTTATGACAGAATTCTGCACCGGAAAGACCGCTCTCTTCTTTTAATTCTTCTTTTTCAAGACCAAGCCAGCTTTCCGGGAAACTGCATTTATAATTCAGGGAGTATTCTCGCTTCTGAGGCTGAATACAGTAGCCGCCGCGATTGGATGGAAAGATCACGAATGCAATGTCTGTCTCGGAAAGATATTTCTGGCACGGGACATAATCCGGCAGCACCAGAATCTGCTTTTCATCCGCCGGCTTTTTGCCGGAAGCGATCTCTTTCTGATGCTGTTTTAAAATTTCTTCTACACGTTTGTCGGCACGTTCATTGCCCCGATAACGCTCCAGTTTGTTATCGAGGATCATGCCGGCCACACCGACCGCCTTAAAGAACGCCGCATCGTTTCCTCCTTGTGCATCCCATGGCGGATTGAAATTGCCGATCAGGGTGGCAAGTTCATTTTTTTCGCCGGTGTTGTCATTGTTGTCCAGTGGCTGCACAAAAGCCTCGTCAAATTTTTCTGCCAGTTCTTCTCCTAAAATCTCAGCACCCAACTCTTCCCATAGAAGCCCAAAAGCTGCATACGGCACACCATTTTCACGGATTCTGCTATCCCTCTGATGATGGTCGTATTTCCCTCTTCCGATGTCAAAAACAATTCCTTTAAAATCCTCCGGCACCTGACTGCCGCGGTGGATCGTGATCTCCGGATTGACAGACAGCAGAAGTGCAGACGAAAATACATCGTCCGCATGAAACTTTCCGCTGTGGGTAAATGCCTGTGCATCTTTTTCTTTAATTTGCTCCATTAACTGTGTCATGAAATTTCACCTTTCCGATCAACATATCGTCGTTTGCATTTTTCAGAACCGGGATGATCACACCGCATTCACTTCCGATCGATTCCAGTTTATTTGGCGGTGCACAGAAGATAACCTGAAAGTCTTGGTTCTTGAAGAAATCAAGCATCAGTTTGATATTGTGGTCACTCATCTTTTCAAACGGCTCATCAATAAAGATCAGTCTTACGGAATTGACTCGCACATTGTAGAGCATGGAGAGTGCCGCCGACAAAATCAGCGTATATGGGATCTGCGTTCCGGCACCAGAATTGTATCCTACCTGTTTGGATAATTTTCCGTCTTTTACTTCTTCGTTGTTGATGATGATCTCATAGCTCATATAATTGCGGTAATCTGCAAATTTCTGGATCTCCGCCAGATCATTTTTTTCAATGATGCGGTTAATAATATCTTTGATCTCCCGCTCCCGTCTCTCTACTTCGTCATCCTCATAACCCATCAGCTTTGTAAGGGCGATCTGACCGTCCGCCAGATTTCCGGTCTGCTGAAGATACTCTGCATAACGCAGAATTTTGGCATAGTCAGAATTGTCATTCAAAAATTTCACATCAAACTGATAGCATGTCGCGAATTTCAGCTTGCGAAGCTCTTTGTTGATCTGTGCGATGTCTTTTCTTGCAGCCCTTGCCGTCTCGTAAATATTCAGAACAAATTCTCTTTTGAAAATGCTTTCATAACGCATGGTCTGCTCTTTTAATTTCTGCTGCAGATTCTGAAGGTCATCGATCCAGATTTTTCCGCGTCTCTGGTGATAGCTTTTTTCGTACTCAAGACCGATCGGCAGACGTTCTTCTTCCTGCTTGCGGTTGTTGTATGCCTGCTGCTGTCCGTTGATATTTGCCGCAAAACTGCTGACACGTTTTTCCATCTGCTCTTTCTCGGAAAGCTGCATGATGCCGCCCTTTTTATTTTCACCTGCAAGATAGCGGTCGTATTCTGTGATCGCCTGCTCTGCTGCGGAACGGTTGAGCTTTTGTTCTTCTTCCAGATGTTTCTGCTCTTCCGCTTCTTTCGCCTGATACATCACGCTGTCTTTCTTTTTCTGTTCGATTTCCGCTTCCAGTCGGTAACGCTTTTTGCTCTCTTCATCTTTCTCACGTGTTTTATTGCGAAGCTGTTTTTCCAGATCAGTCACACGCTGCGAAAGTGCCATAAATTCTGCATTGTTTTTCTGGGCTTCCAGAAGTTCACGATAACGCACCTTTTCTGCTTCCAGCTCTGCATTTAAATGCTCACATTCTCTGTTGGCTTCCAGATTGTAATCTTTGAAATAATCCAGACTGCTCTGCAGAAAGACATCCTGATTCTGCATCGTATGTCTGCTGCTCAAAATCTCTTTTTCCCGTTTTTCCAGCTGATCCAGTTTTTTCGCAGCTCTTTTGCGGTTCAGCTCGATCGCCGCCCCGCCAAGGCAGTAGCTCTTGATCTTTTTCGTGTTGATGTAAGTAACTGCCATATTTCTGCCGAGTTTTCCTTCTTTTGACATGGCATTATCGTATTTTGTAACCTCGTCCAGCTCAACTGCATGGATCGCACCCAGCCAGAACTGGAAATACTTTGCTGCTGTCTCATTCTGAATCTGAAGATAATGATAGACCGAATCTTCCTCACATTTGATCTTGCGTTCAGCCAGACGCTTTGTATTGACCAGCTCCACATAACGATGTCCGGAGCGGTCCATAACCTGATTGGCAACATCAAAGGCCTGCGGCGAGACCAGGATCGCATAGCGGTGCACACCAAGAAAAGCTTCGATCGCATCACGCCATGCTTCGTCTTTCAGTTCCGATACATATTCACACGCCATGCGGGCTTCTTCATCGATGCCCTGTTTTTTCAGTTCTTTGTTGATCTCCCGGATCAGCTGCGTCTGTTCCTGCACATGCGAATAATCCGCTTTGTTGCGGTCACAGTTTTCAACGATCTTGCTCTGTTCACTGCGTTCCAGCTGCACTTCTTTGAGCTCACGGTCCAGATAAGCCCTGTTTCGCACAATGCTGTCACGTTTTTTACGGATTTCCGCTCTCAGTGCATCGATGGCTTCCTGTTTCTCAGAATTGGAAAGATCGACTGCCGTCAGTTTGCCAAGCGTTTCAAAATGAGAAACCTCGCATTCCATTTTGTTCAGTTCTTCTACCACATGCAGCAGACGTTTCCGGAACTGCTCCAGCTCTTCCCTTTCACTTTTCCGCTTCTCCAGCTGTTTCTCGAAAGCAGTGATCTGCTGTCTGGAATTGTCAATCGCTTTGGAAACATTCAGTTCCCGCAGTGCGGCTTTTGCTTCCATATAATAACGGTCAAGTGCATCGATCTCCGTGCTCAGTTCTTTGATTGTTTTGATCTGTGCTTCTACTTCAATGCTGTTTTTGCGGATCATTTCTTCTGCCATGCAGCGTTTTTCTTTCCAGGAAAGCATATTTCGATATTTTAATTTAATATCATCCACTTTCAGCTGCATGACACGCTCATCGTATTCTGCATAATCCTTCAGGATCGCATCCAGATCACCGATCTCTTCTTCGATCAGCTCCAAACGGCTGTTGATCTGCTCAATATTTTTCTTGGCATCTTTTAATTTTTCAAAATTGACATCGTGTTCTTCCAGAACCGATTCCCGGATAAATTCCTGGATCTTTGCCGCCGGATTGTATGCCATGATATTTCGAAGTTTTCTCTGATAACGAAACACTTCCTGATACGGAAGCTTCAGTCCGACCATCTGCATAAACAATGCCACTCCATCCTGTTTCTTGCGGAGTTTGACATTGTAACGTTTCTGAAATCCGGACGCATCGTACGGCTTTAAGGCAGAACCGTCTTCATAGACATAGGAAATATCCGACAGATGTTTGTCTTCCATCGCATACCAGTACGTGCCGCGGATATCCGTCACGGCTGTCTCGATGATCACGCCGAGCACAAAGGATTTTTCGTTGATCTGGTCATAATATTCCAGTGCGATGTGGGTATACACAACTGGGATCTTCTCCGCCGGTCTTGCATACACGCCGGCACTTGCATCGACCAGACAGCGTGTATACGAGATCAGATTTCGCTTGCCCACGCCTGTATTATATCCGCTTGTCGCCTTATTAAACTGCGTATCACCGGTGTAGGCATATTTGATGGCATCGAGGATCGTCGATTTTCCGCACTCATTTTCTCCGGAGATCAGGGTGAGATTTTCTGCAACCGGAACGACCGTGTTGGTAAATCCATACCAGTTGATCAGCTGTACATTGCGTAAAACTATTTTACTCATCGCTCTCCTCACTTTCTGCCTCTTCCAGGTCTGCCATGTCCGCTGCCTCGAAATCTTCCTGTTCCACAAATTCTGCCATCACCTGTTTCAACTGTCCGATATCCAGACAGAACTGCAAAGAAGGATAGAGACGCACAGCCCCGTCCTCTTTTGTGATATCGTCACTGTAATCGATCAGGCAGAACCTGCGGAAGGTCGCATATGCCTTTTTAAACTCGACCGGCGTCAGCTCAATATCATAAAGCCTGCATTTGTCGATAATCTCACCGACCGTCACATAGACTGCCTCTTCATAACCCATCCGCTCCAGAAATAAAAGCCACAATACCAGCAGCAGTTTCATATGTCTCTGGTCAAAATGATAGAGATTGAGGCGTTTCAGTCCGACTGTTTCTTTATCATCATCATTTGGCTGCAGCATCGCCACACCCATCTGTTCTTCTACAACCACTTTGTAGCCGATCACTGCCAGATACTGGTTCATGTCGTAGCGGTTAGATTCGGAAGCCACAAACTGATAGAGCTTTTCTTCTTTGTCTTTTACAAGAAATGTCGTATCCAGAAGCCGCCGCACACAGCGTTTGAACAGATACGCATCCTCGTCGCTCATATTGCTTATAAAACTTAAATCCTGCATATAAATTTACCTCATTGTATTTGTAAAGCGGACATTCACAATCCGCTTCTCTGCGTTCAAAAAGATGCCCTGTAAATATTTTCGTACCCTGTGATCCACAATTCTAACATCTTTATTTTCTCGAGATCACCACATTGCTGATATCGGCAATCTTCGTGCTCACTTTTTCGTCCTTGATACGGACTTTGTATGGAAATTCTGCATTTTTCGCATAAAGCATCGCCGCTGCGATCATCAATGCCTCTTCTTTTGTCTGCACACCCTTTTCTTTCAGCTCCATGCTCTCATCCAATCCAAGTGCCTCATCCAGATATGCTCCGACACGGGCCGGAGCATATCGGTTCGGTGCACTGCGGAACAGATTCTCCGTCCGTTTCTGCATCTCTTCTTCCGACATTGCATTGGTATTTAATGCGATATTCTGACCTTCGTTGCGGATACGCCGATTCTGCTCGAATGATTTGTAACCAACGTATTTCTGGTTGATAACACGAGTGCATTTCTCCACTTTTTCCATCGCCTCATCCTGCTCTTCTTTTGAAATCCTGGAAACACGGTCCAGGAAATCGCCGAGAAGATTCTCCAGTCTGACACGGCTGCTCGCCATCTGCATGATTCTTGTATTTGCCAGATTATAATAACTGTTGATGCGAGTATCAATCAGCTCCATATTTTCTTCGTATTCCACACTCAGGAAATACTGGAGTTCCGCCATGTAACGGTCCACACGGGAAATTGCCTGCTCTTTCGGGCAACGCAGACGTTTTCCACATTCTTCGACCATTTTCTCATACATATCCCCATAACGCAGATCCTCGATCCGGTCACGGATGAAAGAAAGCTGGGTCGGGATCAGTCCGTTGTTTTTTACGAAGAAATATTCACTGAAAAACCGGTCCAACATTTCATTTTTCATAATGAACTGCCCGAAACTGTTCATGTCCTGAAATTCGATGACTGTTTTCATGATATCCGATATACTGTCTTTTAAATCAGCCAGCTCATTGCGAAGCTCGGTTTCATTTTCCATCATCGGCACCAGAATGTTTGAGTACGGACGTTCTTTTCGCACCGAGCCTTCTTCCGATGTGGATTTCATGATCTCATACATTGAGAGAATGCGGTTTGACATCGTACCTTCATTTTTCTTTTCAGTCAGTTTATCCAGAAAATCAATCACTCTTCGGCAATCCGTCGAAAGATTTACAACATATTCTCCGCTGCGTCCGATCTGCCGTGGCTTGATCCATCCACATTCACGGAAAATGGCCAGAATCTCAGCCGCCTGAAGCTGCACCGCCTCATTCTCATCATCCGCTTCTTCGATCAGTCGCTGAATCTCTTCGTTTTTCAGATACAGCGTGATACTGTCCTTTGCATCCGACTCGTAGAGAACCGGAAGTTCCTTCGAACGGTCGATCAAAATCCGGATACAGTCATAATAAATCCTGCGGTACTTAAACGTAAGCGGTTTAAAAAACGACTCGTTCTTTATGTAATCAAAAAAATTCATAGTTTATTTATCTCCTAAGCTGCTGCGGCATTTGCATTGATCTGGTCGATCACTTTCCGGATTCCCATCCATACGTTCAGATCCGTAAAAATGTCCACGACACTTCCCTGATCCGTAAATGGTGCCTCCTGAAGCACCGACAGATCTTTCATCATGCCATTTTGCACAATGTATTCCACGATCTGATTTACGAAATAAATCTGCCTGCTGTCCAGGCTGTTTTCATCCAGATATTCTGAAAATGCTTCTTTTGCAGCGTTCATATCCAAGCCGACAATTTCACGGACAAATTCTCCGAGCGGCTTCTGCCCGTACTCTGTCTCATACTCTTCTTTTGTCCCCAGTTCTCCCCAGAGGATCTTTTCCAGAAGCTGTACATCCGCCGCTGTCAGTGGCTGATTATTCTTCAGTCTGGCAATCGCCTCATTATCCTGATGCCTGCGGACATAATATTCTGCTTTCGCTTTATAATTTTTCAGGTCATCATTTTCCAGCTCCGACTCTTTCCATTCCATCGCCAGAAGTTCATCCGCAAAATCAGTATCATACCGCTTTCCTTCTTTTTCTTTGATATATTTGATCAGTTCCCGCAGATTTTCACGGATATGTTCAAATTCATCCACACCGGCCGTCTCCAGATAATCCGTGTGCAGGATCTGATTCAGCAGTTTTTCCTGTGCTTTGATCTGCGGAATATTGGCAACACCTGCCACCGCACGCACCTTTTTCAGAAGATCCTTTCTCGCTTTTCCATATTTATTTCCCATCAGATAAGCAAGCTCAATCCCATAGAGCAGTGCGTCAAAACGAACGGCGGACGCCTCTTCCTGATCCGGCATGATCAGCGGTGCAACCTCCTCCTGAACGGTCAGCGTATCCTCGTAACGGATATTCTGATAATTCTCCGGATTGGAATAATATTCCACATATTTCAAATGCTGACGCACTGCAAAATTATCCCGGCTCAGTTCCTGTACTTTTCCCTGCATACTCTCAACCAGGTTTTTGCGATAGGCGATCAGTCTTTCTGTCTGATATTGTAAATCCTGCAATTTATACGAAATCTGAAATTTCAGGTTAAAAATCGCACTCTGCAAAGGCAGCCGGACTGCTGTCTCTTTTCCCTTCTGCATCCGGAAAAACTCGAAATTCCCACAAAAATCAAAAATATAGAATTTCTGCTTATCCTCACCATCCAAAAGTCCCGGACAGAGCCTCGTTCCACGCCCGATCATCTGCCAGAATTTTGCCTTGCTCATTACCTTTTTAAAAAAGACCAGATTTAAAATTTCCGGCACATCGATTCCCGTATCCAGCATATCAACGGAAATGGCGATCTGCGGCAGTTTATCCGGCTCCGAAAACTGATCGATCAGGTTCTGGGAATGGCTGATACGATTGTCGATCACTTTTGCATAACCCGGCAGATGTGAATATTCTTTATTGAACACCTCAAATATTTTTTCCGCATGAGCATGATTTTTCGCAAAAATAATCGTCTTGCCGAGCTTTTCTCCGTAGTCTGTATGGATTCCATGTGTCATCAGAATGTCCAGCACCTGTCTGATCGTATCGTCATTGAAAATCCAGGTATTCAGTGCTGAGGACTGGATCCGCTCCACAACCTGTCCGTTTTCATCCACAAAGGTGTTCTCGTATGCTTCTTTATCTTCGTCCGAAAGCTCATCGTACGCAATGCCCTCTTCCAGAAATTTCAGCTTTGTTTCCACCGAAAGGAAATCCACCAGATAACCGTCTTTTACCGCCTGTGCCAGCTCATAACCGTAAGTCGGCACGCCCTTCTCCAGCTCAAAAATGCTGTAGGTATTTTTATCGATCTCATCTTTCGGCGTCGCAGTAAGACCAACAAGCGGTGCATCAAAATATGTGAAAATGTCTTTGTATTTATTGTAGATCGAACGATGTGCCTCGTCACAGATCACAAGGTCAAAATGGCCGCTCGTAAATAATTTTCCGTCTTCGTCCCGTGTGGCATCAATGCAGTTGATCATCGTCTGATAAGTTGAAAAAATACAGTGTGCATGCAGATTGCTTTTCTCCTCACACAGATTTGCCACCGAAAGATCCGGCAGCATATTGACAAAGCTTCGTTTTGCCTGTGTGACAAGGGAAGTGCGGTCTGCAAGAAACAAAATATTTTTCACCCAGCCGTTTTGCAGAAGCACATCGCAAAGTGCAATGACTGTCCTTGTCTTTCCCGATCCGGTCGCCATGACAAGCAGTGCTTTTCTTCTGTTCTTTTTATCAAAGCTCTCGCATACTGCCTTGATCGCTTCTTCCTGATAATACCTTCCGGCGATTTTTTTATCAATCCGGACACTGCCAAGATCGCCCCGCATGGTTTTTAAATTAAACCATTTTTCGAGATCTCTTCTGGAATAAATGCAGGAAACCTGCCGCTCCGGATACTGTCCGTCCACAATCCTCGTCTCAAATCCGTTCGTAAGGAAAATGACCGGTCTGCGTCCATACTGCCGCTCCAGAGAATCCGCATATAACTCTGCCTGCTGCCGTCCGCTCGCCACATCTGCACAGGTCTTTTTCGCCTCGATCACCGCCAGCGGCCGGTGTGCATCGTCATAAAGCACATAATCCGCAAAACCGCTGCCTGATTTATTGGGCATGCCATAGACTTCGACTTCATTCAGCCAGTTCTTTCCTTCCATCCATCCGGCATCAATCAGCATCGTATCGATATATTGTTTGCGGGTTGCATACTCCGACAGCTCCAGCGGCTTCGGAACATACGTCTGCTTCTGCTCCTCACGCCTGGAAGTCAGTTCTGCCTTCAATGCTTTATTTTCTGCGATCAAAGCCTCCAGATCAATATCCGGAAAGGCTGTCTCCGCTGCCAGAATCTCCTGATTCTGCTCCAGAAGACCTGCATCAAACTGCCCCTCCTGATAATCATCCGCATAACAATAAGCTACAAAATCCAGAAATATATAAAGATTCTCAAGGCACAGCTTCGCCTGATCCAGCGTCAGCTTTCTTCCCGTATGTGCCACCTGATTTGCCACCCTGCGAATAAAATCCATTCTCCGCAAAATGTCTGCATCCACAATTCCTTTAAACTCTTCCGTATTCAGCAGGCTGACCAGCTTGTCCTGATATGGCATCACCAGCATATCGTCAACCGAATACATCCATTTGACGGCAAATTCCATCGCCCGCCGGCAGTTCATCACGCTCGCCTCCGGGTCGATCATCAGGATCTTTTCCGCTGCCACCGCAACATCCGCAAACGCTGCAAACTGCGGAATATCCTTCAGGAAATCAAAGTTCGTCACGCCGCCACCCCCTCTTGTTGTATTTTCGTGAAATGTCTTCTGATATTTTAACACGAAGTGTTTTTTCTCACAAGAAAGTTATAAGCGGAATCCTGTAAAGTTATGAGAGGAATCCTGCAAATCCGGTAAATTCTGCTTGAAAACACATATTTCACCAGAGAATAACAGGTTCGGTTCCTGTTCACAAAAGAAAAACATTGTACAAATGGCAGCTTCCTATTACAATGATATTAACTTATGAGCTTACCGTTTTGAAAATACATACGCTAAAGGAGGAACGCTTATGATTTTATGCTGTAAACACTGCGGAAATTGCAGAGAAAGCAATCATCTTGCAGAAAACTGCGATTATTGTGGAAATGAAATGGTCCAACTGTTATCAGACGAAGAGTTAAGCCATATTGATCCCAAAGAATTACCTCAGATCATCGAAGCGATGCGTGCAGGTTATCGATACGGCAATCCGGATTATGACGAAAAATTGTGGGACAGTCGTACAAAAAAAGAAGAAATACAACGGGCAGAAAACGAAAAAAAAGAGCTGGATTATCGCGAAAAACACCACATGGTAACAACCGGATTTCAGTTTGAAGGTTATGAAATCGTATCTTACCTTGGAATTGTCGCCGGCGAAGTAGTTCTTGGCACCGGATTTCTCTCGGAATTTACTTCTTCATTTGCTGATTTCTTTGGCGTGCAATCCGGGATGTTCGAGGAAAAGCTTGAGACGGCAAGGCACGCTGCCATGGATAAACTGATCAAAAAATCAGCTGTATTGGGTGGAAATGCAGTCATTGGCATTGACATTGACTACAATATGTTTTCCAATAATGTAATCGGAGTCATTGCAAACGGGACATCTGTTGTAATCAGAAAGATCTGATGAATCGCTTATAATAGCCGCTTAAGATTCTGCTGATAATTTGACACAAAAGTCGTTTTGTGCTATGATACAGACAGTTCATATTTAAATACAAAAAGGTGCTACCATGACGGTTCGCCTGATGTTTATTAGGTTAAAAATAACCGCTTAGTTTGCAGACTGGGGCGGTTATTTTTTTTCGGTCTTATTGCTATTCGCACCAATCGTATAGCCAAGACCAAAACTGGTTAAGCAGAGACTAATTACTGCAATCAAGTCACCGATTGTTAGCATAAGCGAGTTCCTCCATACATATTTTCTGATTAAGTAATCTATGTAATCGAAGCTATAAACTCTCCGTAAAAAGCAAACCGCCATTCACGTCAATTGTGAAGTAGCACCTTGGGTATTAATACCCATGTGCATTATATCAATCCTTCTCTTTTCTTTCAAGCTATTTGTTGCTTTATTTTGCAAAACGTTACTTTTATTGTGTGAATTTTTATATATTTACATATTATATTGCATTTTTTATCGTATGAACATATGAGCAAACTTTGTATTATTTTGATTTGTCGACGGATGCAACAAAGTCTGCGAATTGGTTTTGAACATTTCTTGGTGGTACTAAAACATCCATATCTTTCAGTAAAAAAATCTTAAATTCAGCAAATGTAGACCCTGATCCGAGTTTCGGATATTCCACTAATGTCTTTATTCGCATAAAATACTCCAAATATTTTGAATTAAATATATCTCTATTAGGAGATATGCATAAAACACGACCATCTTTATAATAAAATGGTCTATCAGTATCAACCATCCAAATTTGACCTTTATTACAGATAGAAGGCATTAGTAAGTCACCAATCCTTGGTTTAGTATTATCCTTTGTAAGTTTGTTATAATGTTCTTCCGAAATATAATATGGTTCACTCGGTTCAATACCATTTGCTAGTTCACCTATCTCCGTACCTCTATAAAATGGAATACCACTTTCTACAAATTCCGTTGTGAATACTCTATGACTTGAACCTATAAATGCCACATCTCCTAACTTTCTAATCTTATAATTGTATTTACCAGTTATAATATCCCCAAACATCTCCACAAATCGGGATTTGACAAGAGTGTCTAATTGTTCTAATTCCTGTTTTCTGTCATCTAAAGTCTTTTTAATTTTATCAAACAAATCCGCTATTTCAGACTGCTCTTCTTTATCAGGAACTGGCACGATCACATTTCGCACCATTTCACTATTCAAATTGTTCACCACTCCACCAACGGCCATAGACTTTAATTTTTTATAGGTAGTTTTCGAACTTAAATAATAATACAAAAAACGCTTATCAAATAATGCATTTTCATCTCTTAACACAAGCCAACCATCATGGATGCATCCATCTATTTTCAGTATATATGGTCGCCCAAAGCTCATAGAATTAGATAATAAAAAATCTCCCGGCTTTACATATCTCGATTTCTTCATACCTTCTACAATAATTTTTTGAGCAGTCTCAGTTATATACATGGAATCTGAAGTATCACCTATCTTTATCCAATTAATTCCACTTTCATTATCCGTAATATACTTATCAATTGGTCGTGGTGAAGCACCACGTTCAACAATACATACTTCTCCAATTTTTTTATATTTCCATAATTTTTCCATCTATAATCATCCCCATAACCCCACATTTACCTTGCAGTTTCATCTGCACTGCAAATATGAACAGCGTAAAATTTGCTCAGGCTATGAAGCGTCTATGGGATGTTTTTACATTGCTTTGATTAACCATTGCATACTGCATCGTGGTGTCGATTTGCTGATGTCCCAGCAATTTCTGCACTTGTTCAATCGGCATTCCCTTATCTATGGCTCGTGTTGCCATAGTTCGACGGAATTTATGCGGATGGATTCTCTCTAATTTTAATTCTCGCCCTAATTGTCTCAATCGTATTTCCACTCCACTGATTTTCAGGCGTTTATGCGGATCATTAAGCGTCACAAATAGTGCCGGATTATCGTCAGTCCGGCATTTTAAATAATTCTGTAAATGAAGTTTTGCTCTTGCATCAAAATATACCCTGCGTTCTTTATCACCTTTTCCGTATACAATACATTCTCTTTCATTGAAATCAATATCTGCAATATCCAGATTTACCAGTTCACCGACTCTCATTCCGGTTGAAAAAAGTAGATCTATAATAGCAAGATCACGCTTTTCCTTGCAATTATCACGCAAAATCTCAATGCTCTCATCGGAAATGACTTCTTTTACTACCGTTTTCGTCTTGATTTTGTGGATACGTTTCACCGGACTTTTTAAAATATGATCCTCTTCCTCCAGCCATGAAAAGAAACTGGATAAATTGCGACGAATATTATCTATTGTCACTTTTCCACAGTTATTGATTTTCTGATAATCAATCAAATACTGCCGAATATCCTCCGTCGCAATCTGACGCAGTGGTATCGTGATTCTTTTCAGCATATGCTCAATCGTTACACGATAATATTGAATTGTCCTGTCTGAACACCCCTCAATCTGTTTTGCCGTCAAAAACATTTCCAGATATTTCTCATTTGAAATCTCTTCCTGTACCTGTTTCGCTTCATTCAAGTGATAAATCAGTACTTTCTGAAGCTTTTTCATCTGCATTACATTCAAAAATTCCGCCATATCATTTAAAATATTATAAATCTGATTTTCCATTTTTCTGCACTCCTGTTTTTGCAGAAAGTATAGCAGATTTTTCCTAAAGAATCTTATTTTCCTCGTAACATTCGAAAAGATATGATGGATTCTCATAATAAACGCTGCTGTTATAATCATCTATTTTCTCACTCAGAAAAGAATTGTAAACTTTAATCAGTGCGTCAATTGTTTCTATTTTTTCTTTTTCCGCAACCTGTTTTATAAGGCGTTTATAGACTTTTCCAATATCCCAGTATGTAGGGATTGCATACTGACATTCTCCAACATTATCAAAATTTCCCTGTTTAATCTGAGCTTCTTCAATAAAATCTTCACTTACCCGGTCAATGTTATCACTATGGTAAATATCCGCCAGATCATAAATCTTTTCCAGACGCTTCTTTCCCAATGTATTAACAACATCTGCCCTGGTATTTTTCGTTTTTCTTGCAATATAATCAATCAATGCACAGGTAAAAAATAAATCATTGTCCTTTCTGGATTCTCTTCCATTTTCCATCACTTAACCACCTCAAATCCCCTGTATTCCAGACATTTCAGTGCTTCTTTAGAGCAAAAGTTTATCTGATGTGTCGGATATTTAAACTTTGCCAGCACCCAGAACTGCTCTCTCGTGATCGAGCCATCCATATAATCAGAAATATAGTTGTAAATCTGATCATCTGCCATCGCTCCGATTACAATATCATAGTCATGTGTTTTTCCTGCCCGACAATCAATAATAAAATCCAACCATTCATCTGTCATTTCCCGGAAATCTTTGATTTTTAACGAAGAATCTAAACGCACATCGTAGATGGAAACGATCTTGGTATCATAACGTTTTGCCCATCTCTGAGCCTGTTCTTTAATAATTGTGCAATAAAAACCTGTTCCGAAATCCTTTGTATTGCGTCCCTTTCGGATTTCCGGATGTTCCACTGCCATATATCCACCATGATATACTGTCATTTTTGCCATTTCATCACCCTTTTCATCCAAAATACTTCTGCATCAGACTGTCAAATAATAACTGCGTCTCTTCTAAGGATTTTTGAATCTTAGATTTTGATTTGTCAATGGATGTAACAAAGTCTGCGAATTGGTTTTGAAGTTCCATTGGGGGTACAAATACATTCAATTTTCTTATTCTCTCCATTCCTAAAGCAGCCTTTGCTGTATCTGCTGAATTTTTTACAATGTATGCATTTAACAACATTAACATATACATGAAATATATTGAATTATATCTTTCCGAATCAGGACGTATCTTGGCAACATTAGGAGCTAAATGATATTTGTACTCATTATCTATAATTGCAACATCACCAATATTTGCTCCGACATAAGTCATTACAACATCTCCTGGTGCAAGCTGAGATCTTGGTAATGAGTCAGAAACTTCATTTGAAATAAAAGAAAGTTCCTTACGATTCAGCTTACCATTCTTTACATTCTGAGCCTTAACCATAACTACATCACCAGAGTCTTCATAATTAATATACTGAGTGTATTCAAATCCTGCTAACTTAGTAACAAAACAATCATCACCGATTAATGCTTTCTTCCACCCCCGGCTATTGATTACTGGATCTCCAAATAGTTCGACAAATCGGGATTTGACAAGAGTGTCTAATTGTTCTAATTCCTGTTTTCTGTCATCTAAAGTCTTTTTAATTTTATCAAACAAATCCGCTATTTCAGACTGCTCTTCTTTATCAGGAACTGGCACGATCACATTTCGCACCATTTCACTATTCAAATTGTTCACCACTCCACCAACGGCCATAGACTTTAATTTTTTATAGGTAGTTTTCGAACTTAAATAATAATACAAAAAACGCTTATCAAATAATGCATTTTCATCTCTTAACACAAGCCAACCATCATGGATGCATCCATCTATTTTCAGTATATATGGTCGCCCAAAGCTCATAGAATTAGATAATAAAAAATCTCCCGGCTTTACATATCTCGATTTCTTCATACCTTCTACAATAATTTTTTGAGCAGTCTCAGTTATATACATGGAATCTGAAGTATCACCTATCTTTATCCAATTAATTCCACTTTCATTATCCGTAATATACTTATCAATTGGTCGTGGTGAAGCACCACGTTCAACAATACATACTTCTCCAATTTTTTTATATTTCCATAATTTTTCCATCTATAATCATCCCCATAACCCCACATTTACCTTGCAGTTTCATCTGCACTGCAAATATGAATTTTCTCGTCTTTTACCTTAAACAAAGGTATCTCTGTTTTACTGTTTCTTGTTTCCATGTACATATTTCTCTCAGAATAACATTTTTCAGTTTCTTGTGCAAGCCGTTTCCTTTGATTTGTTGCAGTTTCTTATTATTTATGTTGTCTTTTTAATATTTTTCATTTTCTATTGATTCAAAAAGAGTTATATGTTAGTATGATAGCAAAGCATATTTTCTTAACGTTCTTGGCATCATGCCGTCTATTAATCTATTTCACATTTCGAAAATTCATGCTTTTCTTTCAAATTAATAAAAAAGCAGGAATTTCAAATATTGACCGATTAGCAGACTGCATATCTACCGCATTTTTGTACACTCCTGCCAAAGGAGGTACTGTCGGTGATCCAAAGCTAGAACTGGAAGTTCTGACACTGAATATCAATGAGGGACACAATAAAGAACTGATGGAACAATGTCAAACTTTAAAAGAATATGCACAATATGTAAATTATGTACGCAGATACGCGAAGGATTTTGAACTGAATGAAGCAGTCAAACTGGCTGTCAATGAATGTATACATGACAACATTCTTTCCGACTTTCTTCGTGTAAACAAAGCAGAGGTGATCTCCATGAGTATATTTGAATATGATAAAGAACTGGAAGAACGCAAACTCCGTAAGGCGGAATATGAGGCTGGGGTAGCTGATGGTATCAAAACAGCTACCGAAAATATTAAAAGGGAAGATGCTCTTTCCTTAGTTGATCTTGGCTTGTCTGTTGAGCAAATTGCTACTGCTTTAAAAATTGATTTAAAAACCATTCAAAAATGGATTGAGCAAAACCCACAAAGTTAATTTTACACTCGTGGGATTTGCTCTGTTGATATTCTATATTTTAGCTGTGTGGAGCGTGAAAATCACTTTGCTACACGGTAATCTCGATCTGGTTGCCTTCGATTCCCACTACGCAGCTCTCGTAATATCCGTCTCCGGTTATCCGTGGACCGCTGATGATTTCATAGCCATCTTCTTTTAATTTTGCCGTCAACTCATCTACTTTTTCTTTGCTTCCGACGCTGAATGCAATGTGAATATATCCGGTCTGTGTCAGGGCTTTCGGAGAATCCTGCATCTGCGGCTTATTCATAATTTCCAGTCTTGCCCCATCGTCAAAGGAAAGGAAGTAAGAGCGAAAGTCTGTTTTCGGATTGTGATAACCAGCGTTTGCTCTGGCATTCAGATAGGTTTCAAAAAATGTTTTTGTTTTTTCGAGATCTTTTACATACATTGCGATATGTTCTATTTTCATGCCATCTCATCTCCTAACATTTTTTCAAGTTCTGCCATGCTCTCCTGTACTTCTTTTTCCAGTGCCCGTAAATTTGCCATAATCTCAGATGTTGGCGGATATTCTACCGGAATGTATTCTATTTCTTTGTACTTGTTGATGGAAAGGTCATAGGCATTGTCTACGATTTCCTGTTTTTCTACAAAAAATGACTGGTCAGTTCGTTTACGGTCATTTTCTGCTTCCAGATTTTTAAATCTTGCGATTATATCCGGGATATCGTTTTCTTTGACTTCGGAACGTTTGTCATCCAGGCTGCGTCCATCTGCTTTCATATCATAGAACCACACTTTGTCTGTTCCGCCATGCCCGGTTTTCGTAAAGATCAGGATCGCTGTAGAAACTCCGGCATATGGTTTGAACACACCGGACGGCATGGAAATCACTGCTTCCAGTCGCTGTTCTTCCACGATTGCTTTCCGGATATCTTTATGGGCTTTGGACGAACCGAAAAGTACGCCATCCGGTACAATGCAGGCACATCTTCCGCCTGTTTTCAACATTCTTACAAACAGTGTCAGGAAAAGGAGTTCTGTCTTTTTGGTTTTGCAGACTTTCAGAAGATCTGCCGATACAATATCATAATCCAGGCTTCCTTTGAATGGTGGATTTGCCAGGATCAGGCTGTATTTTTCTTTATCTTCGTTCTGGTCGGAAAGACTGTCTCGATATTCGATATTCGGATTGCTGACACCGTGTGTCATCATGTTCATTGCTCCGATACGCAGCATCGTTCTGTCCATATCGTAGCCGTGGAACATATGATTCATATAGTGTTCCTTGTTTTTTGCATTAAACAGAACTTCTGCTTTTTTCTTTTTTCGCAGATATTCACTGGACTCTACCAGAAATCCTGAGGTACCGCAGGCCGGGTCGCAGATCAGGTCATCGGCTTTTGGATCCATCATTTCTACCATCATTTTTATGATATGACGCGGTGTACGGAACTGTCCGTTTACACCGGCAGCTGCCAGTTTTGAAAGCAGATACTCGTAAATATCTCCCCGGACATCTTCACTTCTTAACTGCTCCATTTTTTCGTAGATTTCATCCATGGCACTTACGATCTTATCCAGCATGACCGGTGTCGGCACTTTAAAGATCGCATCTCCCATATATTTTGCATAGGCACTCTCTTTATCTCCATGAAGATTTTTGATAAACGGGAACACATTTTCCTGCATATTTGCATACATTTTCTGAGCCGGAAAATCGTGAAATACGCTCCACTTGAGCTGATTCCCCGGAACTTTTCTGTCTCCGATTGTTACGTTTTCTTCAAATATGCTTTTATATGGCAGACCAAGCATAATGCTTTCTTTCATATGTACGTTATCCGAATCATCCAGATCGCGGATAAACATAAGATAGGTCATCTGTTCGATCACATCGAGCGGATTTGTCAGTCCGCCTGTCCAGAAAATTTCCCATAAACCGTCTACTTTATTTTTTAATTCCCCTGTAACCATATTTTTTGTTTTCCTTCCTTTTCATTCTATATATTGTCAAGCGGATATTCGCAATCCGCTTTGCTACTTGCTCATAACATTTAAGGCTCCGTCCGGAAAATTTCATTTAAATTATCTACCTGATAATTATACGGTTTTCGTCTATTTTTCGCAACAAGCGAATATTCTTTTGACAAGCTTCCGTTTCTCTGCATATAATAAATGCACAGAGTTAGTTATAACTAACTTCATAAAACTACAGGTACTGCTATATGATACCTGCAACAAGATTCTGAGGGAATCTGCTCACTGTTCTGCAAAAGCGGGCATATTCTTTAAAGAAGTGGAAAAGGGGAAGTATTTTATGATACAGAAACACAAAAAGCAGCCACTAAATTTTCTTAAGTACATTGGTCCGGGACTTCTGGTCACGGTCGGTTTTATCGATCCCGGGAACTGGGCTTCGAACATTGCCGCCGGTTCTGGGTATGGCTATCAGCTTCTGTGGATGGTCACGCTCTCCACGATCATGCTGATCCTTCTGCAACATAATGCCGCCCATCTCGGCATTGTTACCGGACTTTGTCTTTCGGAGGCTGCCAGCACATACATCAACCGAATTCTCAAGAACATCATTCTGTCTACGGCAATGCTTGCTTCGATTGCCACAGCTATGGCGGAAATCCTGGGCGGTGCAATCGCTCTGCAGATGCTTTTTTCAATCCCGATCAAACCAGGCAGTCTGCTGATTCTCGTGATCGTTTTGTTCTGTACGTTTACCAATGCCTACCGGCGGATTGAAAAATTGATCATTCTTTTTGTCTCGCTGATCGGATTTTCATTTTTATTTGAGATCTGCATCGCAGGAATCGACTGGAAACAGGCTGCCATCGGCTGGATAAAGCCTTCGTTTCCTGCTCACTCCATGCCGGTCATCATGAGTGTGCTCGGTGCGGTTGTGATGCCGCACAATCTGTTTCTGCATTCTGAAATCATTCAGAGCCGCCAGTGGTCTCTTGCGGATGATGCTGTAATTCAAAAGCAGCTGAAATATGAATTCCGTGACACGCTGTTTTCCATGATCATTGGCTGGGCGATCAATAGTGCCATGATCCTGATGGCGGCAGCAAGTTTTTATCAGAATGGAAATGGAACGACTGTTGACGATCTTGCAGTCACCGGTTCTATGCTCGCTCCTCTGCTTGGAAATATGGCATCACTGGTCTTTGCAGTCGCTCTGCTGCTCTCCGGGATTTCTTCAAGCATCACAGCCGGAATGGCAGGCGGTACGATTTTTTCCGGAATTTTTAACAAGCCTTATGATACTTCCAGTAAAGAAACAAAACTGGGGATTCTGGTGACAATGGTTCCGGCTGCTGTGATCATTTTGTTTATTTCTTCGCCGTTCCAGGGACTCATCTATTCACAGATGCTGCTTGCCGTTCAACTCCCGATTACGATCTTCACACAGATCTGTCTGACTTCTTCTAAAAGTGTAATGGGCAGATATGCAAACAGCAGACGCCTGAATATCGTTCTTTGGATTACCGCTCTGACCGTAACTTTTTTAAATATCGGGCTTTTTATAACAGGTTTTTAGTATTTTATTATTGTAGCCTCGCCTAAATTATGTTAATATTTGGTTTATAGTGTCATTTTGAGTCGCTGACACTGCACTGTGTTAAAGTCTCAACTGACAAACAATCCGTACAAAGACTGCTTCGACTGCTCTTCCGTACGGAGCGTTAATCATAAACCGGATGTTTCATTTTCCGCATATGTGAATGACAACATCAAACTGCAGAAACTTAGGGAGGATTTAAAATGGATGTAACACAGATTCTAATGTTGATCACAATCCTGGTCTACCTGGCTGCGATGGTAGGTATCGGTGCGGTTCTGGCAAAACAGAATCAGACCACAGATGACTTCTATCTCGGCGGACGTACACTGGGACCGCTCGTCACCGCCATGAGTGCCGAGGCCTCTGACATGAGCAGCTGGCTGCTGATGGGACTGCCTGGCGTTGCTTACCTGTCCGGTACGGCTGATGCAGCGTGGACTGCAATCGGACTGGCAATCGGAACTTATGTAAACTGGCTTGTTGTTGCCAAGAGACTTCGTAATTATACGCATGTCTGCGGAAATTCTACGACACTGCCTCTGTTCTTTTCCAACCGTTACAGAGATAACAAACGTATTCTTTCCGTGATTGCAGCACTGCTGATCATCATTTTCTTTGTACCTTATACAGCTTCCGGATTTGCAGCCTGCGGCAAGCTGTTTGCAAACCTGTTCGGAATGGATTATCTGCCGGCAATGCTGATCAGTGCAATCGTTATCGTAGCTTACACCACACTGGGCGGATTCCTCGCAGCAAGTACGACAGACTTTGTCCAGAGTATTGTTATGACGATCGCGATCGTTGTTGTATTTGGTTTTGGTATCAGCAAAGTCGGCAGTTTCAGTGCCGTTATGGACAATGCAAAATCCATGGCCGGATACTTCAGCCTGACGCACACGCACGATGTCGCTACCGGAACAGCTTCTCCTTACAGCCTGCTGCAGATTTTCTCTACACTGGCATGGGGACTTGGATATTTCGGTATGCCTCACGTACTGCTTCGTTTTATGGCGATCGGTGATGCAAACAAACTGAAACTCTCCAGAAGGGTTGCAACCGTCTGGGTTGTGATCTCCATGGCTGTTTCCGTATTTATCGGTGTGATTGGAAATGCTATGACAAAAGCCGGTGTCCTGCCGACTTTAAAAGATCCGGAAACCATCATTCTGGTTGTTTCAGATCTGATCTCCAAACATGGTGTTCTGGCAACGATCATTGCCGGACTGATCCTCGCCGGTATCCTGGCAGCTACCATGTCAACTGCGGACTCTCAGCTGCTCGCTGCTTCTTCCAGTGCTTCTCAGAACATTCTGAAAGAAGTATTTATGAAAGACATGAGCGAAAAGACCGGTATGCTGATCGCACGTATCACCGTTCTTGTTATCGCACTGATCGGTGTATTTATCGCACGTAACCCGGACAGTTCTGTTTTCCAGATCGTATCCTTTGCATGGGCAGGCTTTGGTGCTTCCTTTGGACCGCTTGTTCTGCTGGCACTGTTCTGGAAACGCTCCACATTCCAGGGTGCTCTCTGCGGAATGGTCAGCGGCGGCGTTATGGTATTTGTATGGAAATTTCTGATCCGTCCGATGGGCGGTGCACTTGGTATTTACGAACTGCTTCCTGCATTCCTTCTTGGTCTTGCAGTAAACGTAATCGTAAGTCTCCTGACACCGGCTCCTTCCAGAGAAGTTCAGGATGAGTTCGATAAAGTAGCTTCTATGAAGTAAAAGAATGTAAAAAACAAAATCCTGAAAACACAATAGGATGCCAGAGTCAAAAGACCTGTATTTCATGGAGTTTTTCCATTTAATACAGGTCTTTCTTTTTCTGATAAAACCAGCTTATCATTTCTGCTTTTACCAGAAGACAGGGGGAAAAATGTCATTTAAGGATTATCTTTTTACAAAATATTCTTCATACCATACAAGGAAGGTATAAATCGTCCATACTTTTCTCCAGTTATCGGAATTACCTCCTACATAGTCATCGAAAATCTCGTTGATCGCATCTACATCAAAGAATTTCTCTGCGATCTCACTGTGGAACAGACGCTGTACATCCTGATTGTATCTTGCATCGGCCATCCAGATACGAATCGGCACAATGAATCCCAGTTTCTTACGGAATGCGATCTCTTCCGGGAGTACTTTTGCTGCTGCGGTACGGAATGCCACTTTGTTCTGCTCTTCGTTGACTTTAAAACGGGACGGCATTCTTGATGCAATATCAAAGATCCGGCGGTCTGTAAGCGGCATACGGATTTCCAGCCCTGCTGCGGTACTCATCTTATCTACATTCAGATAGATATCGCCTTCCAGCCAGATCTGAATATCAACATCGGACATTTTTGTAAGCGGATCAAGACCTTCCGTCTCTTTGTAGATTTCATGCGTAAGATTGATCGGAAGAACTTCCGGATTGTAGTGTTTGAGGATTTTCTTCTTTTCATCTTCCTTCATGATGTTTGTATTGCCGACATAAAATGTCTTCAGATTTTCACCGTAACGTTCTGCATTGCGGTACATATTGTAACCACCGAAGAATTCATCCGCACCTTCTCCGGAATAGCAAATCTTCGTGTGTTCTGCGGTTGCATTGCAGGCAATGGTAAATACGATCGCAGATGCATCTCCAAGCGGCTGTTCCATATTGTACATAACATATGGTACGATATCAAAATACTGCTGTGGTGTGATCTTGCAGACAGAATGTTCTCTTCCGAGAAGTTCCGCTGTCTTTTTTGCAAGACGTGACTCATCAAATCGTTCTTCATCATAACCGCAGGAATCGGACATCTTTGCATCTGACATTGCCAGTACATAGGAAGAATCCACCCCACTTGACAGGAAAGATTCTACGGTTTCGTCCTCTGTCTTTACTTCCGGCATGATGGATTTCAGCGTAGAATGGATCTCATCTGCCCAGTCTTCCAGAGATTTGCTCTCGTCCGGCTGAAACTTTGGAGTCCAGTATCTGTGAATTTCCACTTTTCCATCCTTCCAGATCAGATAACGTCCCGGCAGAAGCTTTTTCAGACCTTTGAAAAAGGTATCCTCACCGGCACCATAGGTCAGGCTCATATAGATCTGGAGCATCTCTTCATTCAGCTCTTTTTTAAATCCCGGCTGTCCGATGATGTCACGGATCATGGTGCCGTACAGGAGACTGCCATCTTCTGTCTGGTAATAATAGAACGGTTTTGTTCCAAACTGATCTCTTAAGCAGAACAGCTTTTTCTCCTCTTCATCCCACAGGGCAAAAGCAAACATACCATAGATATGGTCTGCCATCTCGCCTCCCCATTTCTGGTATGCTTTTACCAGAATTTCCTGCTCTTTTTCTTCTCTTGGCAGTGCTGCATCGACTGCCAGTTCCTCACAAAGTTCTTTCCAGTTGCGAATGTGTCCACGATAGGTTTTTACAGTGATCATTTGTGCTTCCTCTCTTTTATAGGTTATTGAAATTTCTCTGTTTTTCGACTTTTTTCATCATAATTCTTTCACATTTTATCACACTAGATGGGTGGTTGTAAATTTTTATTTAACCAAATCAGGTAAGTCCCCTGCTTCAATTGCGAAAAGTAATAAGCAGTGGGTGGGGAGCACGCTCATTTTACTATCCGTTCTGATACCGCAATATTACTGTTCCAGAGTCATATCTTCTGGCAGCTCTGTAAGTCTTCTGGCTTCTTTCTCGTCAAATCCTTCCCTGCGCAGATTTTTATATACCAGTATTTTTCCTTCTATTTGTCCTTCCATTTGTCCCTTCTCCCATCCTATTTTTTCTAATCTTTCTGCTACATCACACATACTGTGCACTCCTTCCTTCTTTTTGCCAAAAATTCTTTTATACCTTGCATCTCCGGTCATGACCTGCAAAAGTTTCAGCACTTCATCTACATGCTGTATTTCTGTCGGATCATCCGGTATATAGTTCTTGTTTTTTCTTTTGTTTACAAAAAAGTTTGCCACAATCCGAAAATCACTTCGAAATCGACGGATCTGCTCTTCACTCAGCCAGGCGACTTCAAACACTTTGATCTGATAATCACTCACAAATTCATCCAGACCTGTCGGTATTTCCATCAGAGATTTGATATTTTTTCCGCTTCTCCAATGTCTGTCCGTTCCAAAATACAGCACGATTGTCACTACCGGCAAAATCTTGCTTCTTTCCTGCTGCAGCTGGCTGCGGTACGCCGCCCCATCATACCCTATAATGCGAAACGGCATGTTTTTCTCAATCCTACTCTGATTTTCAATCCCACAGACTGCAAGCTGTACTTCTTTTTCTTTCCAGTATTTTGCCACATCTCTTTCCAGCTCATGCATTTTCTCATCGTCTGCTTTATATTGCGAATGAACGGATATATTTTCCAGTGTTTCCGGCAACACTCTCTGCTCACCCTGAAACAGTAATCCGTTTATAATATCCGCAAACACATCATTATAATCTTCCAGTATCTTTTCCGTAATGTCTTTTTCTCCCATAGGCTTCGCTCCTTTTCTTCTGTTTTTTGCACGAAGCTGCTATGGTTGCATGATTCCTGTTTCTGCCGCTTCGTGCAGGTCTCTTTTCTGGATTTTCCTGCCGAACGGCAATGAATTTAGATTTGTTTCAGAACCTTTATGTAGTTATGATAACTCTATGTGTGATGTTTGTCAACGTTTTTGTTTCTTCTGTCCTGGCGGCATTTCCGTTCCTCCTGCATCAATCGGCAATCTGAAAAATTGCCGTTTTTTTTATGATAACGACAAAACACCTCCAAGGCAACCGTTTTCTCCCAATCAATATCTGCGAATTGAAAAAGCCCGCCGCATCCTCTGCGGCAGGCTTTTTATCAGGTTTTATTTTTACTTATCTTTTTTCTCAATCCATCCCCAGAGTTTATACATGAAGAATCCCCAGATCAGGAACAGTGCAATGAGCGCCCACATGGAAACCGGTGATGTGTAGCAGGATCCATCTACATATTTTGCAAACTGAGGAATATCCGCATAATAATATGCCCCTGCCCCAAAGTCCAGGCTGTCGATCAGTCCCAGACCATTTGCCATGATATAAACGGCTGCAATGACCGTCAGCACCAGAACGGTATAATTTACGACAGAAAACAGATTTTTCTTTTTTCCTGTTTTTTTCTTCATAGTCTGCATCTCCTTATAATGCCAGATTTGGCAGCGGGAAGAATTTTCCGCTCAGCAGCAGATATACTGCCGCAAAAGTCAGAACAATGTTAAACAACTGTCCAACCACATAAAGTGTCAGTGGTTTTCCGCCCTGGAACTGTTCTTTGATCTCACGAAAATTTGTTTCCAGTCCGATACTTGTAAATGCCAGAACAAATGCCCAGTTTTTATACTGATCCAGTACGCTGTTGATGGATGAAACGCTCTCTTTTCCGAATGCCGGAACTGCTATAAAAGATGCGATTAAGGAAGCGGCAAAAAATCCAAGGATAAATTTCGGAAGTCTGTACCAGATTTCGGATACCCCGATTTTTCTGCTGCTTTCTCCGTTATTTTCAACTTTTGTTGCAAAAAATACTGCAACTGCAAATGCGATAAATCCGATCAGGATATTCTGGATGGATTTTACAAGGACTGCAGCCGTCTGTGCTGTTTCACCAAGTGCAGTACCTGCTACGGTTACTGCTCCGGTTGAATCGACAGTACCACCGATCAGGGCACCGCCTATCAGCTCTCCAAGACCAGTTACACGGATCAGCACCGGCTCAAATACCATCATCAGTACTGTAAAAATGATTGATATAGATACAGTAAGTGAAAGGTCATTTTTCTTTGCTTTACTTGCTGCTCCGACTGCGATCGCTGCGGACGTTCCGCACACAGAGGTTGCGGTTGCCAGGGTAATGACAAACGGTTTATTGTCAATTTTTAAAACCCTGGTTCCGAACCACCACATGAAAAGAATGACAATCGGTGTTACGATCCATGCAATCCCCAGTCCGTAAAGTCCAAAATTAACAATATTGGAAAACAGTACGGAAAATCCCATGATCACCAGTCCGACTTTGATATAGAATTCTGTCTGGATCGCCGGCTTCAGCCATGTTGGAACTCCAACGGTGTTGGATACCAGAATTCCGATCAGGATTGCAAAAAATGCCCATTCCAGATAACGGTTCAATGTATACTCAGCACTGATAAATCTTACCAGAACTGCCAGAAGAAACAGTCCCAGAAATGCCGGAAGGTATTTTTTAACGGATAATCCCTTCAGGTGGTTTCCAACAGTAAACAGTACTCCAAGTACAGCCACTGTCAGAATCAGTTTTCCGAAAAATCCTGCGTTTACCTGTTCAAAAAAACTTGTTCCATGACCCCAGGTGCTGAATTTTGCAGCGTTAAAATCAAATGCTCCTGTGATCACGGCCACAGCACCGACTGCGATGATGATAAATCCGATCCATACTGCCAGCCAATCCTCTTTTTTCCAAAGATCACTCAGCCTGGATGTCTCTGTTGTTACGATATTCTCTGATGCCACAGCTTCTGCCTTTCTTTGACTACTCATAATGATCTCCTCCTTCAAACAACTTGGGATCATTATATTCATTCTCTTACTTTTCTTCTATGGAATATATGTTTTATTTTTTCCATAGGAATTTTTACTGACATTTTTCCATAACTGTGACTTTCACATCAGATGATATATTTCCGGTAGATCTGTATACTATGCCTATTTGATCTTTAACTTCTTAGGCTTTGAGTCATAGCTGTAAGCTTTGTACTTAGCATTGTTGTAAGTCTTAACCTTGAAGCTTGCTGTTCTGCCCTTTAAGCTTACCGGTGCATCCCAATTAAAATTCGCTGTGAAGGTGTTCTTTTTTCCTTTAATTGTCTTATATGAGGAAATTCCCTGAACAGTTGTTGTCAACTGAATACCCTTGGCACCTTTTGGCTTCTTGCCAAGAGTTACGGTAACTGTGAACTTTGTCTTATATTTATATCTCCACTCGCTGTAATTGAAATACTTTGTTACCTTTACATTTGAAACTTTTATGGACTTGATTACCGGTTTTACTGCAGGTCCCATTTCAACATTTTTGAATACCGCCGGATTTCCCTCAACAGTTATACCGTCAGGTGCATCAAGAGCAGGATTATCTACTTTTAGTTTTCCATAGAACTTGAAAGTGTATTTCTTTTTAGGTTTCATTCCTTTTGCTTTAATGCACTTGCCATCATTCCAGCCATTTATAATTGTTGCAAAATTTTTGTTTACTCCAACTACTTCCAGACGAGAAGTTCTTCCGCTGTCTGCAGCACTTACATTTATTGAGTTGATATTGAATTTGTTAGGATACGTAGTAATCTTCATATCAACTGGACGAGCTGCGAAATCGCTGAGAAATGCAACTTCTATCATTTCATCTTTATCTGGAGTTTCTACATAAACTTTCAGCTTAAAGGTTCCTGTGTACAGGCCGCCTCTTGCACTTGTTAATCCAATCATTCCGTATGAAACGTTCCCATTGGTCACCCACTTCTGTTCGATTTCTCCTGGATATCTGTCTCTTAGGTGCGTGTAATCTACGAAAGCTTTACCACTTTTAATGATTTCGTTAGAGACACTAAATTCTTTATAGTTTGCTCCATCTGGCAGCTCTATTCTGCAAAAAACGCTGTCGTCAACAACCTTCTTGCCGAAAACATCTGTTGTAAAGGATATCTTCACACCGTTGTCGTATGTCTTGGAATACTTATAATCTGCATCATTTTTGTTAACTGTCGCTGCACTTGCAACCACTGCTGTTGCAGCGATCATAATAGTTGTCACTGCCAGAATAAACATCAGTCTCAATATTCTACCCTTTTTCATCTTCTTTTCCTCCTTTTGAAAATCAACTGCACTAAAAAGTATAATTATAATCTTTCTGCTTTTTTCAGAATCCTGTCAGTCTGAAAAACATCAGTTCATTTGCTGATCCGTCCTCTCGCTGCTGTGTCAACAGGATCAAAAGAGAGCCATCATCTAAAAGCTGCATATCTTCCAGCCATGGATAACTGACGCCAAATATATCATCTGTAGAAATGGCACCCACATGGGTTCCGTCTTTTGCCCAGAATTGTATTTTCCGCATATTTCCGTCTGCCGCTACAAAACCATTTTCTGTTTCTGCCATGCCCGTGATGGAACCAAGCCTGTCTGGAGAACCAATGTCTGCTCCGCCTAATTCCAAAAGCTGATTGCCTTCATAATCATAGACAATAATTTTTGTGCCTCCGTCTTCCGCAGCCATGGAACCGGCAACCATAATATGGTCATTTGTGATCTGGACGTCATCTATCATAGAAAATGGTCCCTTGCGTTCATCATCTTTATTTAATCCGGTCAGTATCCACGGTTCAGCTGTCAGGTTACCGCCCTGATTCGCAATCTTCTGCGTATCGCTGTTCACCCAGAAACTGATTCCCCATTCTCCGGACGGATGCATATTCAAATCGCCGTCTATCGTTGTCTGAAGCACCTTTTTGCCGTCTTTTACACCAATCACATCCTGGATTCCCGGTGAAAGATACAGCATTCCGCTGTTGTCCCCGGAGAGATATTCACAATCTCTTTCCAGTTCCATTGAGGAAACAAATTCGAGTCCACTTTCTGAATACTTGTAAGTATCCAGCTTATTCTCCAGCAAATGGTATACCTGATCGTCATGTTTTACAAACTGGTGATCCATAATCTGCATGACACCCTGTGCTTCTTTAAATGGTATATATTCCGGAACGATCGTATAAAAACCTACCATCTGTTCTGTCAATACAGGCTCAACAGGCTCTCCCTCCCATGGCCACGGTGCGTCTTCATTTCCTTCATCTTTTAATTCCATCACAATGCCTTCCAGCAATTCTTTGACAGAATCACTTGCTGCCTCTCCTTCTACTCTGATATCATAAGACGTACCTGACTGCTCATGGCGATACATATACGTGCACCTTCCGGAATCATTTTCCGGCATTACCGCATATTCTGCATTCCCTATTGATACAGTCTCTGCTTTTCCTTCCGCATATTCCTTTAAATCCACACCGAAGGCAATCAAACCCTTCCGGTATTTATATGCATCTTCTTTTGTTGCTTCTATATAAATGCTGTTCCCGGAATCATCTGCTGTTTCTCCGTCAAAAAATCTGACGTAAGAGTAATCATCATCTTCCTGCATTCTTTCTTTGTCGTACTTCCATTCTTTCGGATAATACACAGTAAATAAACCAAGTTTCAGACTTTCCCTGCCCTGGAAGTCCTGATCAGATTCTGTTTCTGTCTGCATAGCTGTTTCTGTCTGCACAGCTGTTTCTGTCTGCATGGCTGTTTCTGTCTGCACAGCTGTTTCTTTTTTTTCTTCTCCAGGTTCTTTTTTCTCTCCACAGGCAGTTGTCAGCAGGACACTTGTCATGATACACAGCACAAACCACATTTTCTTTTTCATGGGCTCTTCCCTCCTTTCACCATTTATGTCTTTTTCATTTATTTACTGTCACTTTTCACACAATGAAATGTATAGTAATCTTCGTCATCGCTGTAATCTACTTTCAAAGTATCATCGTCATTGATCGTTACGGAAAGAGACGGATTTTCTGATTCGATCATACAGTAGCCCATTGCAACTGACCACGGGAATGTCCCAATCTCCTCGCCTTTATAAACAACTGCTACATTGCGGTCATCTTTGAAGTTAAGACGCAGTGCATCACTGATATTCTCTACGCCTTCCATAGATGTCTGCGGTCCGTCTCCTAAAAGTTCTTCCACACTTTCAGCAGCCCACTCACCTATGACCACTTTCTCTTCCTTTGTCAGATAGCGAGCCGGATCCATGGCATCCGTTCCTTCCTTTGCGAAAATCACTTTTACTCCCATTCCAAGCATATCGTCAAAAGAAATGTTGTTTTCTCCGATGGTTCCGACCATTTCTTCTCCTTCGATAGTTAAGCTAAACTTGTCATCTTTTGCAGACCATTTTCCATTTCCGGTAACTTCTCCTACTGAAAAAGAAACTTTTCCGCCATTTTTTACCTCAAATTCGAAAGCTCCCCCAAAGGTTTCATCCACACTGACAGACATTCCTATCATCTGAGCGGACACTGCTATCCATTTTCCTTCATACGGACTTGCCTCTCCTGCTGTTTTTCCACAGCCAGCCAGTGTTATCATACTGACAATAAATGCAAACAAAAATAATAAATTCCATTTTTTCTTCATAACTCTCGCTCCTTCCCTTACTTATTTTTTGTAAAAAACGGAGTCAGTAATTCTGCCACCTTACTGATCGGCATTGTCTGTAAGATCACTTTACCCGGTCCTCTGACAACAGTATTAAAAACGCCCTCTCCGCCGACCAGCATATTTTTCACTCCTTTTACTGCTACAACATCCATTGTGCAGGTTTCTTCCATTGCTGCCAAATACCCCGTACTGATCAGGATTTCCTGTCCGGCATCCAACTCATACTCCACGGCATGCCCGTCAATTTCTACAAATGCAGTTCCATTTCCACTCAGTTTCTGCATAATGAAACCTTCCCCGCCAAACATACCTTTTCCTAATTTTTTCTGGAAATGCATGGACAGTTCCACTCCTTCTTCTGAAGCAAGGAATGCACTCTTCTGCACGATCATAGAATGACCGTCTCTGATATCCAGTGCTTTGATCGCTCCCGGAAAACTTGATGCAAATGCAATCGTTCCGTCTGCACCTTCTGCGGTATATCTGTTTTGAAACATAGAATCACCTGACATCAGCCTGCCGAACATTTTTTTCATTCCGCCTCCGGAAATTGTCTCCATTTTCATATTCGGACTCATCCAGCTCATGCTTCCGCTTTCTGTGATCATGGATTCTCCTGCTGATAATTCACATACAACAACCGGTAAATTTCCTCCTAAGATTTCATACTTTTTCATAGTAAATTTCTCCTTCCTTTTTTTGTTTTGTTTGCTTTTCTGGTTTCGTCTGGTTTTGCTTTCCGTTTTCCTGTGATGAAAGCATAACAGATCCAGAAAATAAATGATATGGTCGCCATTCGTATTTTTAGCCTGATTTTCCAAAATACGAATGATTAGTATACTATATGTTGGTTTTTTTGTTTTGTGAAAACTATATATAGATATTTCTCATTTTTTATCCGGGAATAAAAAAAGAGTCTGTACGACTCTTTTTTTACTTTGTCCGGGTGTATGTCAGCTTATCCAGCTGATTGCATTTACGAAACAGGTCTATGTAAAGCATTAATTCTTCCCTGGCTGTTATTCCCAGTTTTCGGTTCATGTTTGTATTATGCTTTCTCGCCGTCCCAATACTGATATAAAGCAGCGAAGCTATTTCCTGGATCGTATATCCTTCAATATAATACTGAAGAACTTTTCTTTCTGCCGGAGTCAGCGTTTCCACACGCAAGGCAAATGCTTCAAGCATTTCTTCTATATTCGGAGGAATTCCGCCATTTTCCAGTTTTTCTGTATTTCTTTTTGTCTGCATAAAATCAACCAGTGCATCCACTTCTGAAATTCCCGACAGATTCCCGTCTGTCAGCGTATCATCCTGCAGTGCTTTTAAACTCCGCAAAATCGGTTTTACAAAACGGTTGGACATAGTGATGGAAAGAAGCAACAGGAGAAAAAGAAAGATCAACGTACCGGTAATCCAGGCTCTTCTGTTTTCTGCTGTTAATTTTTCATAATTCGCTTCGGACATCAATGTCAGTACCGCCAGCGGCATTCCATTGCAGCTTTTCAGGTTAAGCAGTTCATGCCTGCCTATATACTTTCTGAAAGCAGCGGAATAAGTGTTATAATGCTTTCCATTCTTCACGGTCATCGTTCCGGTTGGTGAAAGATGGGTGTCTTTTGTGTCCCCGAACATTGCTTTATCCAGATAAATTTTCCCTTTTTCGTCCATTGGAGCCACTACTGTCACCATATTTCCACAGGATCCTTCTACCATAGGATAGGAAAGTCTGAAATATAGATTGCTCATCTCCATACCACACAGACCCCGCACTTTTCCGGTGCTGTCTAAAACCGGCACATATAAAAGCTGTACATCTTCCCATGTATCCTTCAGTTTGAGCCGATCGGTCCACAGACAGCTCTCTGCCAGCCGATTTCCTTTAAATTTCATGATCTGTTCATAGCCTGACAATGCAGATGTATCAAACTCTAAATTCCAACGGTTATGGAGCTGTACCTGCTCTGCCCTTGCAATATAAGCATTTCCCCTGAAAAAAACCACGTGCTGTTTGCTTGTATTTACTGCCTTTAAATCAGACAGCCGCAGGTAGATTCCCATGCGTGATGTGTCTGCGTACTCCGTTTCCGTATTTACCGTTGCATCTAATATAACAAAAACTCCGCTGCAATACTTCACATCCAGTGCTGATCTCAGTGAAGAATACAAAGCTGCCTCCAAATCCATAATTAACTGAGGATTATCATTTAAATCGGAGAATGCTTTCCCATTGGCTGTCAAGTATTGACTTAACTCTTTTGTGATTTCTTCTGATAGAGAAATGCTTCTCGCCATCATAATGTCGGTCTGCTCTGTCATGGCAGACACCGTATTTTTCTGCTGGGCAGACAACATTTCCCCTACTTTCAAATCCATTCCCGGAATGACTCCCAAAATACTCATCAACAGAACTGCTGCCGAAAAAAGGGTCAGAATCACTACACACCAGTAAACAATCAGTCTTTGCTGCATACAAATGCTTTGTTTCCTTATTCCTTTTATGATTTTCCATAAATTTTTTCTCTTTTTCCTCATACGCCCGTCGCCTCTTCTGATTCATCCGGTCAGACATTATTGTGTGTATGCCACTTTGAAATCCGCTAATGTCTCTTTGACAAGTTTATCTATATTTTCCGGTTTGTTTATGCACTGCTGACGCTTTACTGACAATACTTTCCTGACAAGTTCTTCAAACCTTGTTTCCAGATCCAGATAGGAATCCAGCTGCGGAGCCGTATAAAATGTATAATTCTCCTGCGTATCCAGAAAAGCCTGATAAAGCGAGACATACATCGGATCACTCAGCTCCTTGATCGCTTCCGGAAGGCAGGCATCAAAAGCCTCCTGCTTTACCGGCATATATCCAAGGCTGGTTACAAATTCCACATTTTTCCGGGTTTCTGTCAGCCATTTAAGAAAGGTGATGCAGGCTTTTTCTTTGTCCGGTGTGGATTTTACAGTACAGATACCGGCACCCCGCTGCATGACCATCTTTTCCCCTGTGGAAAATACAGGACATGGCATGGCGACAATCTCTATTTTTTCTGATGTGTTATCTTCATAGGTAACTTCATCAGAATAGTACAGAACACTGGCAGAGGAAGCCACTGACACGATGGAATCTCCCGTGCGTAAAGGTTCTGTCGCATAACCGCTGCGAAGCCATACACCTCCGGACAGTGCCGCTTTTGCATAAGGTTCCCATGCCGTTTCAAATTCCGGTCCAAAAGCCAGATTTTCTCCTTTAAAGAAATTTTCGCCCAATGACTCTACGCCTACCTGAAAATAGTTAAAATGATAATCATGAACAAAAAAATTCTTTCCGTCATGCGGGATCTTTGGTGTCTTGTTATCTGTCCATTCAGCATATTGTTCTGACATCGCAAAGAGCCCTTCCCATGTTCTTAAATCTTCGATATCCGCCCCTGTTTCTTTTGCAAAACGGTCAAATGCCGTTTTATTGACAAACATAACTTCCGTTGATTTTGCTACCGGCAAAATAGAAAGTCTGTCGTGAATGACACCTTCTTCCAGAAAAGCAGGAATAAACTCGTCCAGTTCTTCTTTCGTAAAATAATCGCAGTAATCTACAAGAACGGTGTCATCCGGCATAGCCAAAACAGTTTTCGGATAGGAAACAAACATATCCGGCAGTTCGGAAGCTCCCGGATCTCCAAATGCAGATGCCAGTACATTTTCATGTATTGTATTCGTGTTCGTAACACTGCCAACCTGTACCCATATATTTTCCTCTTTTCCTATCGTTTCGTTAAACTGATCAATCAGATCATTTAAGGGTGATTCTGTCTGTCCGCCATATACATGCCACAATGTGACAGTGATCGGATCTTTCGTTTTTTTCTGCCCGCACCCTGTAAAGATCAGGACTGCGATCACTGCCAGAGACAGGCAGATCCTTTTCATAACAGATCTCATGTTTATCTTTTCTCCTTCCGGGACTGCAGCTTACAGACTGTCCAGAACTGCAGTCATATAGCTGGATGAAATGGTATTGTAAATGAAACAGTCGATCAGACCCGTTTTTTTACATTCTACTACTTTTTTTGCGGTCTCTGCATTTGCTTTCTCATCTACTGTAAAAATAAATTTACAGTTTGGAGCATACCTACGCACTTCCCGGCAGATTGCCAGACGTTCTTTTAATGACCACAATGCTTGACCTGTAATTTCCATCATCAGAATATGCGGCTGAATGACTCTGCATAATTCTGCTGTTTTATCCGGTGTGTCTGACATCTCAATAAAAAAATCAGAATCATAGGATTTGAGCACCTTTGCTATGGCATCCGAAAATAAATAATTCTGCATATCGATAACGACCTTTCTCACACTCTGTTCCCTCCCTGTTTTTTACACTCGTTTCACTTTTACATACTACTATGATATCTGTTTTTTGAGACTTAAGCACTACCCAGATGGGTAGTAAAATGTACTTTTGCAAAAAAATCCCATTGCCTCACTATCAGGAAAGCAATGGGATTTTTCATTTTTTAAAATCCGTTTATAATCAGATTTTTCTTTGTAACAGCTACCGCCAGTTTTGTTTTGGAATCAAAATTTGTTTTCTGCAGCATATTTTTAATATGCCATTTTACTGTCTCCGGTGATATGCACAAACTCTCTGCGATTTTTTTGTAGGATTCTCCTTCCACCACTAATCGCAGGACAGCCAGTTCGCCCTGTGTAAAATCACAACTTTTCGCCGTTCCGATCATCACCGTCGGCGGAGCGTCCGGATAGACACTCTCTCCTTTCATCGTGCGGTCCATAACCTCCAGCAGCTCTTCTTTTCCGGCATCTTTATACCAAAAACTTTCTACTCCTGCTTTATGTGCCCTCTCAATAAAACTGCACTCTGCTAAAGAAGTCACGATAATTATCTTTATCTGAGGCATCGTTTTTTTAATCTGCTCTGCTGCCACAAGACCGCTCTCATCATCCTCTGTACAGACATCCATCAGGACAAGTTCACACCTGCTCTGTCTGCACACAGTTTCTGCCATAGCTGCATTTGTGATGGAAGCTTCCAGAGAGTATCTCCCACTGGACTGAATATAATTTTCCATATCTTCCCTTGCCATACGCTGATCTTCCACGATAAGTACCCGTATCATCTCCGCACCTCCCTTAAAAGCTTAACGGTTATCGAAAACCGTGGGGCTGCAGCAATCCTCATGCTGCCTCCACATTGCTCCACCCTTTTTCGTATACCGGATAGCCCTCCGCCTTCTTTGATGTTTTTTTCCGGTTTCTGTCCATTATCCGTGAGCACCATGACCCACTCCTGCTCTTCAATACTGAATTTCACATACAGTTCGCTTGCTCCTGCATGGCGGACACAATTGGAAAGTGCCTCTAAAAGTATGATATCCATCAGTTCAGATATATGAGATTCCCAGACTTTTTCTCCTGTATAAATGATTTTTACTCCCAGAACTTTCGCCCTTTCCTGCACCTGCCTGTGCAGCTGTTCGCCTTCAACAGACTCATTATCCTTATTCAGCAGGTCTAATGTCTGCTTCCATTGCGAGAGAAACATATCACGATCTTCTTCGGATTCCCGCATCAACATTCGCTGTGTTGCCAGCACGCTGTATCCCAGATTATCATGCACTCTCATTTTCATAGATAATGTCTCTTCTTCTCTGGTCAGAGTTACGACATTTTTGGAAAGTGCTTTCATAGCCGCCGACATTTCCTGAAGCTTCTGATTTTCTTTTTTTAACAATGCCTTGCTCTGACATAATTCTGATACTTCTGAAGCAAGGAACTGAGAAAATCGATCTCCACCTGCCGTAATGATCTCTTTCTCTGAAAATTTCCATACGCTTCCGTCTGAAAAGCAGTATACTTTCAGATCAAAATCATAAAATACATGATCTTTAAGAGGCCGTCTCAGTGCTTCCCGCAATTCTGTGATGTTCTGGATATCCCTGCCTGCCAGATTCCGGCAAAGCTGATACATTTTCCGGTTCATCAGTTTCGGCATTCCGTTCCTGTCAAAAAATCCGATTCCGCTCGGCAAATTGTCCAGACTTTCCTGGATTGCATTTTCCCTCAGACAGTTTGTGCGACGTTTATAAATTCCAAATGCCTGTATTCCCGCAAATAAAAATCCGCAGATCCCCATAATGATCAGGATTCCATACGGCATTTTTAAGAATACCATGAAATCCTCTTCTCCATAAAATCCCTGCCGCACACATAACCCGGACGTTATCAGGAAAGCAGCTATAAGCAACAGGCTGTCCTGCAGCATCGCCTTTTTTTTTCTTTCCCCTGTTCCCTCACAGATGAGCAGAATCATATACAGCAATGTCAGAAAAATGAAAATCCAGACTGCCATGATCCGATATTCCGGCGGACAGCTTCCAAATGCTTTCATCATTCATCATGACCCCCTTTCAGTACCAGGGAAAGCAGCCATGCACCGTCAAAATCCTGCTCTGCATAAGCCTGGTATCGTCCGGCAACTTTTTGCAGATTTGTTTTACATTCCACACTCAAAGACATAAGGATCTCTTCATCCCTGCGTTTGAGATTCAGGGTGAATGCCGACAGATCTTCGAGTGATTCTTCAATGACTGCCTCAAGAAAATCATAAATCTGCATGGCATCCTCACTTCGGATTTCATCCAGAGAAGTGACAAAAGCTGCTTCCACATGATTCCATTCCAGACTCCTTATCGTTTCCCTGAAGCATAATTCCAGCTCTCTTATCGGAAACATTGCACTCTGCTCTGCGATAAGGATAAGATTGCTGCGTCTTTTTATATAGGCTCCGATCACAACAATTTTCCCTAATATTTTTTTTCTTTCCTTCTCATTTTCTTCCATGGCATATGCTTCCATGAATTTCGCCAAAAGCGTACTCTGTCTTGCTGTTTGTTTCTGTATTTTATCATACAGCTGATTCTGGACGGAAAGTTTTTCTACTTGTTTTTTTGTTCTCAGATTTTCTTCTTCAATCAGATTTGCATCTTTTAATTCTTCTTTACGGTCTTCCAGCTCTTTTAAAATTTCCTGTAGTTCTGAGAGATTTTCTTTCCATAAGACATAGCCTCCCCAGATTGGTTTCCCTGACAGCCGAATTCCATTTTCCGACATGACAGGTCTTTGGATTACCTGTTTTGCGATCTTTGGTACAATATATTCAGAACCCTGAGACTGATAAATGCATTTTCCATTCTGGTCTGTGATCTGTGCCGAAATGGTAGATGCTGCAAATAACTGTGCATATCCTGTATTGGAGGGGATCAGTCCGGACTGGATGCAGCTTTCAATGATCAAAGCAAACAGAAGGCACAATGTGGCTGTCATATCTTTTGAAACTATTTTCCAGAAAGGCAGATCAAGATAATAAGCAATGCTGTAAGCCGCCGCCACTCCATAAGCGGCAAAAGGCAGCCAGCCCATTTTTTTATTTTTAATTTTCCTGCATCTTAACAGAATGATCAAAAGTGCCGCCAGTGCACATCCAAGCTCCCATGCGATTACAATATAATACCCTCTTCCATATCCATAAACTCCTGTTTTATAAGAAGACACTTCTCCAAGTTTTCCCTTCGGAAAGGTAAAAACCAACTGGTGCATATCATTTGTTAATACAATTCCGATCAGAAAAAGTGCAGGAAGAAACAGCAGCCATCGTCTTTTTGGTAATTTATAGCCCTCCGGCTGCCGTATATAAAAGGCCAGATAAAGACTGACCGTAGGAATCAGCAACATAGGTATATAGTAAAAATACCAGGCGTATCGCCAGGCTGTCGGCATCTCGTCCGATATTTCAAATTTGCACATCCGGATAAACATCCAGAAAATCATCATTGCTGCGATTGCAGTCAGGCAACGACGGATTTCTTTCTGGATAATCCTTTTCCGGAAAGAGATCGCCCACACCACATAAAGTCCTATATAAATAAAAGGTCTTAAAAGACGGCAGGCGGATTCCAGATAAGGATCTGCAACCGACACATAATGAAGCAGAACTGCAGTGCACACGCACAGTGCCACACTTCCGGCATATAATGTAAACTTCTTTTTCTCTGACACTGCTCCTGCTCCTTCCTGTTATAATTTACCATTATGTTCTTCACTGTTTCATAACTTCCCCCTTATTTTCTTCTGTCAAAGATCTGATCCAGTACCTCCATAATAGCATCAATGCTGATCGGTTTTGCGATATGGGCATTCATTCCGGCTTCAAGAGCTTTCTTTTTATCTTCCTCAAACGCATTTGCCGTCATGGCAATGATCGGAATATTGGCTTTTTTATTGTTGTCAAGTGTGCGGATTTCTCTTGTTGCCATATAACCATCCATCTTCGGCATCTGAATATCCATCAGGATCGCATCATATCTGGATTCTTCTGCAGATCCCATTCTTTCCACGGCATCTGTTCCGTCTTCTACGGAATCCACAATAAGCCCTGCTTCCTCCATGATTGCAGCTGCGATCTCTCGGTTCAGTTCATTGTCCTCAACTAAAAGCACTCTTTTTCCGGCATGGTTATAATGTTTCTTTTCAACTGCTGCATCTTTTTCCGTCCCGACTGCCTGCTGCGTCAGTGCTGCTCTGAGTTCGGACATAAACAGCGGTTTGGATACAAACGCAGTAACTCCTGCTTCTTTTGCTTCCTCCGCAATATCCGCCCAGTCATACGCAGTAAGAATGATGATCGGTGTGTCATTTCCGATCACTTTTCGTATCCTTCTGACTGTTTCAATACCATTCATATCCGGCATTTGCCAGTCGATAATATATGCTTTGAATTCTTTTTTTATCTCGCAGGCTTCTTTTGCACGCAGTACAGCTTCTTTACCGGAAGTAGTCCAGTCTGCCAGCATTTCTATATCACGCAGCATCTTGCAGACACTCATACAGGTATTGGCATCGTCATCCACAACCAGTGCTCTGGCTCCCTGCAGTTCCGGAACCGATTTGTATTTTACCGTTTCGCCGGTAATCTTACATTCGATAGAAACAATAAACTCAGAACCTTTTCCGACTTCACTGTTTACCGTGATGGTTCCTCCCATCATATTGACAATGTTTTTGGAGATTGCCATTCCAAGACCGGTTCCCTGGATCCCGCTCTTTGTAACTGTCTGTTCTCTCGCAAATGCATCAAAGATATGCTCCTGAAATTCTTCTGACATCCCTATGCCATTGTCTTTCACACTGAACGAATAACTTGCATATCCTTCTTTGCTGCATGGATTTTCACTGACCCGGATATTGATCATACCGCCGACTGACGTAAATTTTACTGCATTTCCAACGATGTTGAGAAGCACCTGATTCAGCCGAAGCTTATCAATGACAACATCCTCATGTACCACATTCTGCGTATCTATATATAACTCCTGCTGTTTTGCCGCAATACTACCCTGAATAATAACCCTCAGATCATGGAAGACATCCGGAAGATGCACTTTGACTTCTTCCAGTTTAACATTACCGCTCTCGATCCGGCTCATATCCAGCACATCATTGATCAGACTTAAGAGATGACGGCTCGATATACTTATTTTCTTCAGATACTCCATCACCAGATCTTTATTATCAATATGCGTTGTTGCCAGAGCTGTAAATCCGATCACAGCATTCATTGGCGTGCGGATATCGTGTGAAATACTGTTCAGGAAATTTGTCTTCGCTTTGTTGGCATGTTCTGCTGCTGCCAGTGCATTTCTCAGCTCTCTCTCCTGCTCCAGTTCTTTCTCTTTTTCTTTCGTGATATCCCGATTTGCCAGCAACACTGCCCTGATATTCCCGTCACTGTCAAAACGCTGTGGTACGATCACGGAAAGAAGCCATGTGCCCTTTTCCATCTGGCTTGTATAAGTCAGTGACTGCTGTCCCTTCAGCCGCTGTGCCACGGTGTCCATGTCAATAAATTCCAGAAAACCTTCCCGATACTCAGATGTCAGCATCTCATTTATATGATTTTGCTGAATCTTTTTGGATAAGATCTGATCTCCGGAAAGCATAGAAGTATCCCCGGAAGTCTTTATCATCTCTACTTTATCCTTTTCCAGATCAAACAGGACGATAGATGCGTACGCTGTACCGAGTGCATTGATGATCCTCATACGTTTCTGACTCTGTTTCAGCGTAACCTTTTCCAGATTACTCTTGATCAGCAAAAACAGCAGATATACAAGAATTGCCACAGCCGTGTACAATCCACAGACAACCGTCCGTGCCATAAATATCTGTGATGCCGGAAAGAATATATAGATCGCATATTCTTTCATTTTATCTTTATGGCCGTACCAGATCTTATGATCTAGTTTTATGCGGATGATCCTGCTTTCATTTCCTTCCGGCCTGCTGTTGTAATATTTCCGCATTTCCTGCATGGTCTTTCCAAGCAGTGTTTCCTGATTGGTACTGACAACCGTATCATCGAGGCATACCATGATCACACCATGCATATTGACCAGAAAATCTGAAAAAACAGATTCCAGTGTCATATCATCCAGTGTATTGCTGTTTTTTTCTGCATAGGCGATCACCAGACCTTCGGCATCCTGACGCGGCACAACTGCAAGATCATACTCCTCACGGTTCACCGTAATGCGTTCTGTGTAGGTTGCTTCCGGATGTTCCAGAACTTCTTTTACATAACCTTTGCCGATAATTTCGTTCCACAGATTTTCCGAATCCAGATTCTGCTGTCCCTGAAGCACTACATTCAGATTTTTATCAGATACAAAGACACCGCTCAGTCTCTGTTCCGTAATGTATTCATCCAGATCCTGCTGTCCGTATTTATTAATTTTACTCAGATTTGTGCCCAGTTCCTTTGTTTTATCCAACAGCCGCACCAGACTTTTTACCCTGTCATTTGCCGTATAATTATCATAATCCTGCAGTTTATTTTTGGCAACTAAAGTTGTCTTATCCAGTGTCTCACTCAGCTCTCTTCGGTCTAATCCCGTAAAGATTCCCCATACGATCATCCCGACCAGAATCAACACGATCAAAAGGATTCCGGATATTCCCGGGCGTTTTTTACTTTTCATCGGAACCTCCTCTTATCACAACTTTCTCCGCATCAAGTCCATATTTTTCTGCAATACTGCCAATCGTACCATCTTCACTCATTTCTTTTATCAGCCCGTTTATCTTCTGGGTAAGCTCCTCATGCGTCCCCTTTTGAAATGCAATGCCTATTTTTGAAATATAAGGACTTTCATCCAATAATCGATATTTGCCCTTTCCATTTATAATAAGTTCATTCAGCAAAGCTTCATGTCCTGCAATCGCATCGACATATCCTTTGCGAAGTGCTGCAAACATATCTTCCGTTGTCGCAAAGCAGTTCACCTGCTTTACTTCCGGCAATGCAGAGTCGATCGTATGAAAAAAGAGTTCAGCTGCTCTTGTCGTATCCTGTACTCCAACATTCTTCCCTAGAAGATCATCGAATGTCTGAATATCACTGTCAGAAGCAACTGCGATCACCTGACGGCTGTACAGATAAGGTCCCGCCCACTGATAATCGTTTTCCCGGTCATTCATAGAATAGCAGCTCCAGATACAATCTATCGTACCGTCCGCAAGGCAGGTGTGTTTTTCACTCCACGTAATAAACTTAAAATCTGGTTCATACCCAAGTTCATGAAATACTTTCGATGCGATCTCAATGTCAACGCCGGTATAATTTCCGTCCATGTCAAGATAGGAATACGGCTCAAATTTATCAATGCCCACTGTTATCTTCTGCAGACTGCCATCCGACTCCTGCTCCTTCTGGTTACTGCAGCCGCATACGATGCTTATCACAAAGACGAAAACTCCAAGTAAAATCAGATTTTGCTGACGGCTGTGCAAAAGTTTCCGATATTTTCGATTTTTGGCTGTTCTTTTTTCAAAATTCATGTAGTTACTCCCTTTTATCTGCACGGTTATATGATTTTTCCTGTAAAACTGTAATATTCCTATTATATAATATCTCCTTGATACGGTCAATTTGAAATCCTCTGTTTTTCTGATAAAAGGAAAAGGAATACTTTTGTTAGTTTTATCTAACTTCCTTTTGAAAAAAACCGCATGAAAACGAAATTCGTATCACACGGTTTCAACAAATATTTCTGACATTACCCAATCACACTTACACCAAATGGCATAATTCTGGTATATCCCCTACATGCTCTGCAAGATAATCTGCTCCGTCCAATTCTCCCTGATCACCATATCCATACAGACATCCGGCAAACAGACTGCCACAGGATCTGGCACATTCCAGATCCTGTTTTCTGTCTCCGATCACCAGATAAGGGCCCGGATATTCCCGGATAATATCCTGCACAATCTCCGTTTTTGGACGAAATCCATAGGATTCGCAGTCATAAAATCGCTCGAACCATCGTTTCATACCAAATTCTTCCCAGTGTGCCTTTCGATATGCCGTTTTACAGTTACTCAGGACTACAAGATAATATCCCTGATTTTTCAGCGTCGTAAGCATCTTTTCTGCTCCCGGATACCACACGGCCTTATGTTTTCTGACCTGTTCGATCATCCGCTCGCCCACCATTTTGCTTGCCTGATCCTTATATTTCTGATCCAGTTCCGGCATAAAAGTGTCCCACATTTCTTTGCTGTTCAGTCCAAGCCATCCGGCAATCTTTGAAGATGCTATCTTTTGTTCTTCTGCGACTTTCTGTTCTGTCAGCCACTGATAAGTTTCTCGAAATGCCGGTTCATAAATTCCAAGTGTCTGGTGAATCGTCCCGTCATAATCAAATATGATCGTTTTTATCATCCTTTATTTCCTCATTCTTAAAGCTGTTTCATCAGATTGACCATCTCAATCGCAGACAATGCACAGTCATATCCTTTATTTCCTGCCTTGCTTCCGGCACGTGCAATAGCCTGCTCAATATTCTCAGTTGTGATTACTCCGAATACTACCGGAACTCCGGATGCAAGTCCAACCTGTGCGATTCCTTTGGCAGCTTCGCTGCACACCAGATCATAGTGTGATGTATCGCCGCGGATGACTGCTCCCACGCAGATCACTGCATCATACTTTCCAGACTGTGCCATCTTCTGTGCAGTCAGCGGAATTTCAAATGCTCCCGGTACCCATGCAGCAGTAATATTCTCTTCTTCGACTCCATGTCTTACCAGTCCGTCAACTGCACCTCCCAGTAATTTATTGACAATAATCTCATTAAATCTCGCCGCTACGATACCGACTTTCATTCCCTGCGGTGCTACTACTTTTCCTTCTACCAAATTGATCTGTCTCATGATTTTTCCTCCTGTTATTGTGAACTTAATATTTTTTTATAAATTGATGTGAGTGTCAAAAGTCCCCAACTATGATGCCTACGGATTGTTCCGTGCATCGCACTCCCACAATCCTCTCCGGTATTCGCATATCGTGGGATTATCATCCCACTTTTATGCTCATATCGGGGCGGGTCCCAAGGTCTTTCATCCACCTATGAGCAAGCTCATGTGGATTTAGACCTTTTGACCCTGGCATCATAAATTGATCGCTTTGAAAATATGTCCCATCTTTTCCTGTTTTGTTCTCATATATTTCAGGTCATATTTCTGCGGCGGAATCTCCAGCGGTACTCTTTCATTGATCTTCAGTCCGAACCCGCCAAGTCCGTAGACCTTATCCGGATTGTTCGTCAGTAATCTCAAAGATTTTACACCAAGGTCTGATAAAATCTGTGCCCCGATCCAATACTCGCGAAGATCCGGTGCAAACCCTAATTTTACATTTGCTTCCACAGTATCGTATCCCTGCTGCTGAAGTGCATATGCTTTTATCTTATTGATCAGACCGATGCCTCTGCCTTCCTGCCGCATATAAAGAATGATTCCTCTGCCTTCTGCTTCTACCTGACGCATCGCAGTCTGAAGCTGAAGACCGCAGTCACATCGAAGTGATCCAAATGCATCTCCGGTCAGGCACTCCGAATGTACACGGCAGAGCACATCTTCACCATCTCCGATCTCACCTTTTACCAGTGCAAGATGATGTTCTCCTGTAATATCATTGATATATCCATGAATTTTAAAATCACCGTACTGTGTCGGGAGATCTGCAACCGCCTCTTCTTTTACGTGTTTTTCATGTACTCTCATATAATCCTGCAGATCACGGATTGTGATAAAGGTCAGATTGTGTTCTTTTGCCATTTCCCACAGCTGCGGTGTGCGCATCATGGTACCGTCTTCTTTCATGATCTCACAGCACACACCGCATTCTTTCAGTCCGGCCATTCTCATAAGATCCGTCGTTGCCTCTGTGTGACCGTTTCTTACCAGAACACCGCCTTTTCTGGCAATAAGAGGAAATACATGTCCCGGTCTTCTGAAATCTTCCGGTTTTGCCTCCTCGTCCACACATTTTCGGATCGTATAAGAACGCTCTGCTGCCGAGATACCGGTCGTTGTGTCTGCATGATCCACTGCCACCGTAAATGCAGTTCCGTGATTATCGGTATTTTCAGCAACCATCGGCGGAAAATTCAATTTTGCCGCAATTTCCGCACTCATTGGTGTGCAAATCAGTCCTTTCGCATAAGTTGCCATAAAATTAATATTTTCCTGCGTTGCAAATTCTGCCGCACAGATCAAATCTCCTTCATTTTCTCTGTCCGGATCATCGGTAACCAAAATGACTTTTCCTTCCCTTAAATCTCTCAGTGCTTCTTCAATGGTATTGTACTGATTGTTTTGTGACATAATAAATATCCTCCTCTTAAAATCCGAATTTCTCCAGAAATTCCATCGTAATTCCGGATTCTTTTTTCTCTTCTTCGTTTTTCTGAATGCCAAGCAGCCTTTCTACATATTTTCCGATCACATCATTTTCCAGATTAACCGGATCACCCGGCACTTTTTCCAAAAGTGCAGTTTCTTCTCCCGTATGCGGAATGACCGAAACCTGAAAACCCGTTTCATCCACTTTCGCTACCGTCAGGCTGATCCCATCGATACAAATGGAACCTTTTTCTACGATCAGATGCAAAATCTGTGGTGATGTTCCGATCGATACCCAGATAGCATTTTCTTCCCGGATCATGGAACGGATCACACCGGTTCCGTCAATATGGCCGCTTACGATATGTCCTCCGAATCTGCCATCGGCAGCCATCGCACGCTCCAGATTTACTTTGCTTCCGGTCCTGCTGCTTCCAAGACTGCTCCTTCGGATTGTCTCTGCCATTACATCTGCGGTAAATCCATCTGACTGAAGCGATGTAACGGTCAGGCATATGCCATTTACGGCAATACTGTCACCAATCTTTGTGCCTTCCAGTACTTTTTTCGCTTTCACTGCCAGAACTCCGGATTCTCCTGTCAGCTGTATATAGCGGATTGTTCCTTTCTCTTCTACGATTCCTGTAAACATGACTCCTCCTGTTCTTTTCCACACACCTGACATGTGATTCGGATATCCTCACCGATCTGGCAGATATCGGTACATTTCAGCTTTACTGCTTCTGAAGGGAAACGGACACCGATGCCTTCCACCGGTGTTTTGCTGTTCATACCGCCAAATAATTTCGGTGCTATAAAAGCCTGTACTTCCTGCACAATTCCAGCTCGCAGAGCACTGTCATTTAAGGTGCCTCCGCCTTCCAGAAGAATACTGTCAATGCCTTCTTCCCCGAGATATTTCATCAGTTTTTTAAGATCCACCTGATTGTTTTCATCCGGACAGCAGATCGTCTCAACTCCCATTTCATGTAATTTTTTTATTTTCTCTTCTGTATTTTTCTGATCTGCATAAGCCACAATCGTCCGGTACTTTCCTGCACTTTTTACGATCTGACCATCCAGCGGAATCCGAAGCCCGCTGTCACACAGGATCCTGATTGGACTTTTCCAGCCTTCCACCCTTACATTTAACATTGGATCGTCCGCAAGCACCGTTCCGATGCCCGCCATGATCCCCATATACCGATGACGCATATGCTGTACTTCCGCTCTTGCTGCTTCTCCGGTGATCCATTTCGATGCACCTGTTTTCGTCGCAATTTTCCCATCCAGTGTCATGGCATATTTCATCACCACATAAGGTGTCTTCGTTGTAATATAATGAAAAAATACTGGATTGAGCCGATCACATTCTTCCCTCATAAAATCCTCAATGACTTCAATACCTGCTTCCTGCAGCATCTTTATACCTTTTCCTGACACTTTCGGATTCGGATCTCTGGAACCGATCACCACTCTCTTGATCTTCTGCTCAATGATCGCCTCTGTACATGGAGGAGTTTTGCCATAATGACAGCAAGGTTCCAGTGTGACATAAATGGTCGCACCTTCCGCAGATTCCGTAAGTGAAGCGATTGCATTACGTTCTGCATGAAGCTCTCCACATTTTTTGTGATAGCCTTTTCCGATGATCCGCCCGTTTTTTACGATCACTGCCCCTACCATCGGATTCGGATTTGTCCAGCCCTCTCCTTGTTTCGCCAGTTGAATAGCCTGGAGCATATAATTCTGATCTGTCATTTATGTTCCTTCTTTCCAAATTTATTTCTTTTGCGGGATAGATATAAAAAATCCCCTGCAGAATATCTACAGGGGGGGATTGGTTACCGTGATTGATAAATGGAACTCCGACTAAGATTAAAAAAGCTCTGAAATGGATTACCATCTCAGAGCATCGATACTACATTCATTTACCTGAAAATCAACTGTACTATCATCTTCTTCCATCCAGACTGTACTGTCGGCCCCGGAATCTCACCGGATCATGCCTCTCGGCTCGCGGGCTTTACCGCCGGTAGGGAATCTCACCCTGCCCTGAAGATATCTTTTTGTTTATTTTAATACTTTATCTGTTATTTGTAAAGCGGAATTTTTATTTTACTCATTCCATGCGGAATATTAGTTACTGGCAGGCAATCGTCGTATTACTATTCTCAGGCTTTGGTTGACAAACAGGCACGCAGGCAAAGACCGATGGCCAGCACACAGAGCCTGTGCCTTGGAAGATGAATTTTTTTATCTGCAGTTTACTATTGCTTTTTGGGCAGCAGCAAAATCTTTTTCTAGTACATAAATACATGTTGTTTCATTCTTATGATCAATTCCCGATGCAAAAGTATGATAAAAAATCAAGAAAAAAAGATTATTGATAAATGTTCCTTTTTTCAATCTCGTTTCGTAAAGAATATTATTTTCATTCAACGCTTGTGTTAACCGCACGAGATGATCCATATTATCAGTTTCACATAATTTAATTTTTCCATTATCCTGGGTATATTTCATAAAAATCTCCATTCCGCCGCCTTTGGCTGGCGGCACAAATAGTGAGGAATTATAAGCGGAAACAGGCGCAGGCCGTGACATTTAGGCGTTTTAAAAGTATCGATTATCTCTGTCAATTCATGAGCATACTTATTTTGATGTGGCAGGAAGAACCAGAGAATATATTTGACAGAGTGTCCAAGATATTTGGATAAAGAAAACCGATGGCTTTGACTGTTATCAATCTACACCATCGGCTTTCAAGGTTTTTAAATACTTAAATTCAGACTTATTAAAATAATATAATGAAAACTTAAGTTAATGGATTATTTACCCATCTGCTTTGCAACTTCCTCAGCGAAGTTCTCTTCTTTTTTCTCAAGACCATCGCCTGTCTCGTAGCGAACGAAGCCTTTGATCTGGATCTTAGCGCCGTTCTCTTTTGCTACCTGCTCTACATATTTAGCAACGGACTGTTTTCCGTCCTCTGCTTTTACGTATGTCTGGTCAAGAAGGCAGATCTCTTTAAGCTCTTTTTTGATACGTCCTGTGATCATTCCCTCGATAACCTTAGCCGGTTTCTGGGACTCCTTCGGATCGTTCTGGATCTGAGCCATAAGGATCTCTTTCTCATGCTCGATATAGTCAGCGCTTACTTCCTTGTCGCTTGTGTACTGCGGTTTCAGAGCTGCAATCTGCATAGCTACGTTCTTAGCCATCTCTTTAACAGCATCGTTAACAACATCTGTCTCAACGTCTACAAGAACGCCGATCTTTCCACCCATATGAGTGTAGGAAGCGATGAATCCGTTCTGTTCCTCAACCTGAGCAAATCTACGGATGTTCATGTTCTCGCCGATTACTGCGATCTGAGCTGCAAGAGCCTCTTTTACAGTCTTAGTTGTATCAAGTGCCCATGCCTCAGCAAGGAAAGCATCGATATCAGCTGCTGTTGTGTTAAGTGCCTGTGCTGCAACATCTGCAACATAGCCCTGGAATTTCTCATTCTTTGCAACGAAGTCTGTCTCAGCATTAACCTCAACAACGACTGCTTTCTTTCCATCCTCTGTTACCAGAGTTTTGCAAAGACCCTCTGCTGCGATACGGCTTGCTTTCTTCTGTGCTGTAGCAAGACCCTTCTCACGCAGGAACTCAACTGCTTTATCCATATCACCATCTGTAGATGTAAGAGCTTTCTTACAATCCATCATTCCGGCGCCGGTCATCTCTCTTAACTCTTTTACCTGTGCTGCTGTAATAGCCATTGTTCGTTTCCTCCTGAAATATTCTGTTTATACGAATTATTCCTCTGTAGCTGCAAACTCCTCAGACTCAGCCTCGATCTCGCCATCTGCCTCAGCAGTTCCCTGCTTAGCCTCGATAACAGCGTCAGCCATCTTGGAAACGATGAGTTTTACTGCACGGATAGCATCGTCATTTCCCGGGATCACATAGTCAAGCTCTTCCGGATCACAGTTAGTATCGCAGATACCGATAAGCGGGATTCCAAGTGTATGAGCCTCCTGTACGCAGATTCTCTCTTTCTTAGGATCTACGATAAAGATAGCATCCGGGATTCTCTTCATCTCTTTGATTCCGCCAAGGTTCTTCTGAAGCTTAACAAGCTCTTTGCGAAGCTCGATAACTTCTTTCTTAGGAAGTACGTCGAATGTTCCGTCAGCTTCCATTGTCTCGATCTCTTTCAGTCTTGCGATACGGCTCTGGATTGTCTTGAAGTTTGTAAGCATACCACCAAGCCATCTCTCATTTACGAAGAACTCTCCACAACGCTCTGCCTCTGTACGGATAGCATCCTGAGCCTGTTTCTTAGTTCCTACGAAAAGGATGTGTCCACCGTTGGCAACGATATCTGCTACTGCATTGTAAGCATCGTCAACCATTCCTACAGACTGCTGAAGATCGATGATATAGATACCATTTCTCTCTGTGTAGATGTACGGAGCCATTTTAGGGTTCCATCTTC
>ERZ826613.172-NODE-172-length-96160-cov-7.356641_pt1 | contig 96160 bp, 62 predicted proteins | sample MGYA00519925_ERZ826613 | MGnify/ENA primary metagenome ERZ826613 (study PRJEB31778, sample SAMEA3449236) | human gut metagenome | biome: human gut; feature: human-associated habitat; material: faeces | place: United Kingdom | collected 2010/2012 ... | reverse complement strand
TTAAACTCTGTGAAACTCTGTGTTACTCTGTGGTGAATTAATTCATAACCGAAAATGAATAAAACAATCGCCTTAATTTTCTTTTAAATCATGTTGAAAGACGTTTTTTAAATTTTTATGAGCTATTTTTGTATTCTGTAAAAAAAGAGTTAATCAATATCTTCTGTCTGTAGAGGTGATGCTTGTTGTACTTTGTCTTTAAAAATATTTGTGTACTTATTAATTGGATAAATACTTAGTTTGTATTATGAAGCGTTATAGGAAAATTTCATATGTATTAGGGGGAATCTTGTTCCTTGTGGTGGGAATGCTTGCTTTTCAGGTATATGAGAGTGGAATGGAAGGACGCCGAATATGTAAGCAAAAGGCGGAATTTTCACTGAAATCAGCTACGGAACTTTGGGCAAATCGGGAATTTGATAAACTTGGAATTCCTTATTCTGTTGGAGGAGGCGAACCGAATAAGGAAAGCAAGCAGCGTCGTATAGTGCTGGCGGAAGGAGAGACAGTGGTAGCGGTCGATTCGATAAAAGAAGGAAAGCGGTTGATTGCTTCACATAGCCTAAGTGCGAAGATTCGCTTTCTGTTTTTGGTGGACAAAGCGGTTTTCAGTGTTTTGAATGAATTATGGCAAGAAGATTTGGATGATAGCCACACCTATTGTTCCAGTGCTCTTATGTTGCAATCGGAATTACCGGGTGACAGAAAAGGAAAAAAGTTTATGGCCGGAGACTCAACGCTGATGGCCGATAAGTTTAAGTTGGGAACCTACTATCTGGATGATATGTATTTTCTTGAGTTGACGGCTTATCTTTCGCTTCCTTCCCCATGGTTGTGTGCCGATTGGGGAAAGACCGGTATTGTTTCTTGTTCTATTGTAGTTGTCTTCTGTTTATGCATATTTGTCCTTCTCTTTTGGAATAATCGAAAAAAGGATAACGACGATGAAGCGGCTGATCCGGATGATTTCGTAATACGCATCTCCGAAAATAAATATCAAATAGGCGGAGTCCTGTTTGATGAAGAGGCGTGTACGCTTACTTTTGGAGATCAAAGTGTGGTGAGATGTTCTATGCAGCCTTATAAACTACTTTCTGCATTTGTCCATGCAAAAAGTCATTTCTTATCGAATAAGCGGATTGTTGAAGTTTGTGGTTGGAGTTTAGAAAATATCAATATTAATCAAAACAGAAGAGTAACAGTAAGCCTGCTCAGGAAGTTATTTGACACCGAGAAATCTCATGTGAAAATAGAATCCGGTCAAAACGAGCAAAAAGAGCAGGGCTTTTATATGCTTATTGAAAAATGATAAGTGCTTTATTATTAGTATATAAAGGGGGAGTAATGAAAATTTTACTCCCCTTTTTTACTCCCGTAAATGCATTTTGAATCTATTTATTATTTACATTTGCCGGCATAATAATCATTGATGAAAAACATAATAATCAAATGAAAAACAAGATGAAAAAGATTCTGGTATTTATGGGAGTTGTAGCTATTGTTATAGGAGGACATGTTTACAGTAAACAGTCATCTGTCAAGATGTCTTCTTTAATGTTGGAGAATATAGAAGCGTTAGCGGATTCAGAAACTGATGGTGTTCACTGCTTTGGTAAAGGTTTGGTTGATTGTCCGCTTAATCACGACAAAGTGTATATGTATGATGCTCCGTATAGCTTATATTATTAGCGTTATATCTATCCTGCTATTCATTTCCTGTACTCCGAATTTGGTTGTTTCCGGCAAAAAGGTATATACTGATTTCCCACAGGAACAAGAATTGAAAGCAAGGACGATACGGCTGGATACTGCTTTATTCCGCTATCCTTCTCGTCTGCATATCAGGGACGGGAAAGCTGTGGTGCTTGATTTGCATGGAACAGACTATTTTTTTCATACGTTCAGCTACCCTGATTTCCGTTATCTGTCTTCTTTCGGGAGGCGTGGAGATGCACCGCAGGACATGCTCTCTGCTGAAAATTTTCGATGGAATGGGGCTTTTTTGTGGACATTAGACTCTAATAAGTCAGAATTAACAAGGTTTGGGTTTGCTTTATCCGATGATTCACTGCTTCGTCAGGAAGCGGTGAATCTGGATAAAGATATTCTCAGGGCATTGGATTTTGTGATGTGTGAAGACTCTACCTTTATCATTCCCGATTATTCGGGTGATAGTCGTTTTTGTAAAGTATGCAGAGATGGAAAATTGATGCATAAGTTTGGTGTTATTCCTACTGTCAATGAAGACGCTTTGCAGAATGCCCGTCCGGCTTTGGCGCAAGCGTGGCGTAGTTTTATAGATTACAATCCCCGAAACGGGATACTTGCTGTTGCTACTCAGTTGGGTGAAGTGCTTGAAATCTATAATCTGAAAGACAGTACACATGTTGTGTGCATGGGGCCGCATGGTGAGCCGGAGTTTCAGGTGTCCGGGGGGTATGGTATTCCTACGGGTATCATGGGATTTAGCGATGTGCAGGTGACGGATCGGGCCATTTATGCAGTCTTTCATGGGCGTTCGTTCAAGGATATAGCGCGAGATGCCCGGAATGGTATTAATCATCCGGATGGCGGGCAATTTATCTATGTGTTTAGTTTGGCGGGAAAACCGTTAAAGAGATATGTATTAGACCATTACATTTGTGGCATATCGGTAGATGAGCAGCGTGGAGTTATTTATGCTACGGATGTGAATGAGGATGAGCCTATATTAGAATATAGTATAAAAACTATATAGAGTAATAACTAATTAAAAGGAGCAGACGGTAAACGACTTGTTGGTGCAATAGAATACCGAATGCTCCATAACCCCTAAAATTTAGAAGCCTGGCAAAGATACAAATTTTTAATGAAAAACGGAAACTGATTTCTGCTGTTACGATAGTGCAGTGTGAAATATGCTCTGATGAGATATTTATATCTTAATTTTCGACTGCACATGAAGTGTGCTTGATGTTAGTCTTTGAATAAATCCTTATTAAAAATTATTTGTAAGAATGGAAAAATATGTAAAACTAACAATTCTTGCGGTGTTTGCTGCTATTGTAGGATATAACATTTATTCTGCACAATCAACTGTTACAATTTCAGATTTGGCTTTATCTAATGTTGAGGCATTAGCTGATGGATCTGAAGGAGGCGGTATAACTTGTTCTCGTACCTGTAGTGATGGCATCGGCCAATGCTATAGGTTGTACGATGCATGGGGGAATTGTCACTTTAGTGGTTATCAATCAGATCATTGTACTTGCTAAAAGCTTATGCCAGAATTGTTATTGTTAAATGATAATTCTGGCATTCTATCATTTGAAATATTAAAATAGTTACTATGAAATATCTTTTTATTTTTTGTATGTTGTTTTCGTTTTTTTCATCTTGCAATGAAGTTAAAGAAAAAAATGGCATTATTCTAAGGGTTTCTCTTGATGAACAAGAAACTTCTATTATGGAGATATTTAAAAGAATAGATGTTGTTCCTTTAGAAACAACAGATTCTTGTTTGCTGATTTGGCCGGATAAGGCATTATATGTGGATAGTTGTTTCATGATTTTTGATTCTAAAAATCCTGCATTATTTTGCTTTGATAAGAATGGGAAATTCATACGAAAGATAGGACGAAAAGGGAGTGGTCCTGAAGAGTATGTAGATGTTTATGACGCTATTTATGATGATGAAAATAGATGTATAAGTTTCCTATCTCCTTTTGGAGAATTATTTTCTTATACTCCTGATGGGAAATTTATTGAGAGGAAAAGATTACCACAGAAAGTAAATTATCAGTCTTTTGAAGAAATTCATGACTTTTATGTAACTTGGACATTGCCTGTTTCTGATAAGGATTTTGGTATAAGTTTTATTTCGAAAGATTCGTTGCAATGCGTTAAGGAAGATTGGCAAGGAAATAGAAATTTAGCTTCTTTGTATCCTAAATGTTTTTATAAATATGGAGATGAAATATCTTTTTTTAGATCTTTTGATAGAAATGTTTATAAAGTCAGCAAAGAAAAAATGTCCATACTATATAGATGGGACTTTGGAAAGGATAATTATAGCATGGAGGAGTTTGGAATATCCATGACTACAACTAAAGGAGAGGACGAATTTTCTTTATTGATAGATAAATTGAGGAACGGCACAATACCTTATCTCTTTTGTAGCCAGAAACAAACAGATAAGTACTATTATGCTCAATTGATTTTTGACTTCAATCCGCATAATAATTATCATATTTTTTATAGGAAATTAGATGGGAAAAGTTATTTCTTTAGAAGAACCGTTGAAGGGCTAATTTTAAATCCCATATACTCTAATAATGAATTTATGTTATGTTTAGCTTATAAAGGTAATTTGGAAGAATGCAGAAAAATATTGCAAATAGAAGATTGCGTTAAATTAGATAAAATGTGTGAGGATGATAATCCATGTTTGATAAAATGCTATTATTAAATGAAAGGAAAGATTATTATGTGTTGCGTGTTGGCACTGAACTTGCTCTCTTGTTTAGGAAGCAGGGATAACTCAACAGAAAAACTTATGCTAGAATGGGAAGGCAAGAAAATTATTTTTCCAGAGAAAACTCAATTTGCTTTATATGGTAAAGATTTTGTTTTTGATACAATACCTGACGCTGAATTTAAGATTCTAACATATGTTGATTCAACAGGTTGTGCGAGTTGTAAATTAAGATTGCCTTCTTGGCTTGATTTTATTGCTCAGTTGGATTCAATGAAGCTAAATGTACCAATTTTATTTATTTTACACCCTTTTGACTCAAGAGAATTGAAGGCTATATTGAGCCGTGATAATTTTAATTATCCTGTTTGTATGGATACTAAAGATGAATTTAATAAGTTAAATCATTTCCCTCCAGATTTTCAGTTTCAGACCTTTTTGCTTAATAGAAATAATGAAGTTCTAGCAATTGGTAATCCGGTACACAACTATAGAATAAAAGAATTTTATTTAAAAATGTTTCTAAAAGGTGATTTGGAAAATGAAACAGGTGATCAAACGACCATTGAGGCTAATACTACGATAAACTTAGGACATTTAAAAAAAGAGCAGGAAAAGGATACTGTTATTTATATTAAAAATGTAGGACCTAATAAATTGGTTGTTTTAGATATTGTAGCTTCATGTGGTTGTACTGTAGTAGACTGTGATCGAGTTCCTGTGGCTAAAGGAGAAAAAATAGCCGTTAAAATAGTTTATAAGCCTGATAATAGGGGATATTTTAATAAATCTATAAACTTGTATTGTAATGTGGCATCTTCTCCTATAACTTTGCGAGTGTTGGGGGATGTTGAATGACTTTTTAAAAATTGGAAGATTGGCAAAGATATAATTTTTAAAGATAATTACTTTTGGTATGCCAGATACTTTTTCATTTATTCTAAATGGGATATAAATGTAGTTAATATATGGATTATATTATAATTAGCAGGTTTAGGTAATAATGTATTTCTATAAATGCTCATGGATAATATTTGTTTGTTGTATTTTCTTTGCTTGTACAGATAATATGCAAGAGAGAGTACAGTATACCTTGTACCACGCGGGAGAGAATAGTGATGAACTTAAGAAGGTATTAGATCATTATCAGAATCAACCTGAAAAGTTGAGAGCTGCCTGTTTTCTGGTTGCAAATATGCTTACTCACCGGACGTATGTGGGAAAGGAAATAGACAGTCTGAAACAAATGAAAAAGGAAAGCATTCAGAAAGGACGTATTAGCGATGAAATCGTAGCACATTGGAAATCCTTCGATTATAGTTCTTTACAAATAGTGAAGGATATAGACGTGATTAAAGCGGATATCTTAATTGAAAATATTGACTTGGCTTTTGAGGCATGGGAAAAACGCTCTTGGAGCAAGCAATATAGTTTTGAGGATTTTTGTGAATATGTTCTTCCATATAGGATAGGGGACGAACCTTTAGAGAAATGGAGACGAATATATTATGAACGTTATTCTCCTGTGCTTGATTCTCTATATCAGGGGAATGATGTAGTAGAGGCAGCGCGTGTGATGGCTAATTATCTGAAAGAAGAGGGCTTTACTAATCATACGGATTTTAATTTGCCTCATTTAGGAGCGTTGTTTTTGTTGGAAAACCGAGTGGGCTACTGTCGAGATAATTGTGATATTGCTACCTATGTAATGCGTTCATTGGGCATTCCAATAACAATGGATTTTTATGAAATGTCCCCCAGTTACAATAGTCGTCATTTCTGGAGTGCATTGATAGATACGACAGGACTTGTTGTACCTTTCAATTATATAGAGCGTGAGATAGTGCGCCGACCGCAGGAGGAACGGAAAAAAGGAAAGGTATATAGAACTTGTTATGGAATACAGCCGGAAAAGTATTCCGGACTTTATACTGACAAGGAAGTTCCTGCTTTCTTTAGGCGTCCTTTCATGAAAGATGCCAGTGATGAGTATTTCCCGGAGAGTAACGTCAAGTTGGAAAGTAATGAAGCTATTGATAAACATTGGGGGTATTTGTGTGTATTTACAGGGACAGAATTACAACCGATAGATATTTCTGAATTTCATGGAAAGAAGATTGAGTTTCCCAACGTGGAACCTGGCCTGATTTATTTTCCCGCATTTCGAAAAGCTGGGAAAATGAAAACATTTAGCTATCCTTTTTTGCTGAAAGAGGATTCAATGGAATATTTTATTCCTGATACTACCAGAAAACGTTGTGTAATGCTGACACGCAAATATCCGATAGGAAGAAATCCTATGTTTTTAGGAACTGCTGTTGGAGTAAAAATAGAAGGGGCTAATCGTAAGGATTTTCGGGATGCAGAATTGCTATGCCAGGTTGTGGACACTCCAAAAATAAATTATAATATACTATTCCCAACTGTACAGAAGAAATTCAGGTATGTGCGCTATTCTGCTCCGGAGGAAAAACAAATACAGGTTGGAGAATGGTATATGTATGGCATAGATACAGAAACAGCGATAGCACCGGAGAAGATTTGGGCTAATCATCTTTTGAGTGATATACATAAGAAAATTCTAAGTTTATTGACTGATGATGACTGGAGTTCTTTTTATATGTCAGCAGTAAAGGGAGAACAACTTATATTTGATTTGGGTATTCCACAAATTCTAAGTCACTTTATTTTGATACCACGCAATGATGATAATTATATCCATTTGGGGGATCGGTATGAATTGTTCTATCATGGTGGAATTAAAGGCTGGATATCTTTAGGGAAGCAGATAGCTGAGGGTACGGAACTTTATTATGAGGGAGTACCTGATGGCGCTTTGCTTTGGCTTCATAATCATACTCGTGGAAAAGAAGAACGATGCTTTTATATGAAAGATGGGAAGCAACTTTTTATATAATTCGGAATGGCAATAAGAGGCATATCCTTGAAGAAAATCGTAGATAAAGGGATTAATCTCTTTCTCTGGTTGTGTGGAATTGTTGTGCTATGGCTGCTGATACAGATCTTTTGCATGACTTCATTTCATATACCAAGTGATTCGATGGAGCCGGAGCTATTGGCTGGTGATGTGATACTGGTGGATAAATTGGTGTATGGAGCAAGATTGTTCAATGTGATGGAAGCCGTTGCAGGAAAGCAGGTGGAGATAAAACGTTTGCCGGGAATAGGTAAAGTCCGAAGGAATGATGTGATTGTCTTCAATTATCCTTGTCCTAAAAAGTGGAGACAGATTGAAATGGATGTGATGCAGTATTATGTGAAACGGTGTGTTGCGTTGCCGGGAGACACGTTCTGCATTGTAAGCGGACGTTACAAAGTGAATGGCTATGCGGGGACATTGGGGTGCGTGGATGCGCAGGACAGGTTCATGACTCTGATAAGGGAACAGGGCCTTACAGATGATGCAATTGGTGTGAGGGCATATCCCGGAGATTCTCTGATAAGGTGGACGGTGAAAAAGTTCGGGCCTCTGTATATTCCTAAATCAGGTGACATTGTTCCGATGGATGGACGCACTGTTAAACTTTACAAGAATATGGTGGAGTGGGAGCAGAAAAAGAGTCTTCGGTATGAAGCGGGGAATATATATTTAGGTGATAGCCTCATTGCTGAATATCGCTTTTTAAAGAACTATTACTTCATGGCGGGCGACAGGGTGGAGAATTCAAGAGATTCCCGTTATTGGGGGTTATTACCGGAAGAATATATTGTTGGAAAGGCTGTCAGGATATGGAAATCAGTGGATAAGAGGACGGATAGAGTACGATGGAATAGGATATTCAAAAAGATAGAATGATGATAGGATGGATGCATAAAATGAGAGAAGCTACAGTTATTTTGCTACAGTTTGTTGCTGTTTGCTCCTTGCTGAGTATGGTATGTGCGACAACTCCTGAACTGCCTGCGGGAGAAACCATCGGCCAGTGGGTGTGGTTTGGGAAAGCTGTGTTGGTTTCGACCGGTTGTATCACTGCTTCTTGTTTGCTACAACTTCTAGGAAAAACTTCCTGGACAGATATTTTGTGTTTCCGGAATTTCTTTGCTCATGTGGCTTGGAGCCTAGTATTGTTAGGGGCAATTGAAGCCGTTTGGGGCTTGCGGCAATTATATGGGTTTTCTGTTTCCGGGCATTCACGGTATGCACTGACAGGCTCTTTCTTCAATCCCGGTCCGTATGGGGGATATTTAGCGATGATATTACCTGTTTGCCTGCATTTGTATTTACGTGCCTGTGAGTGGAAAAGCACAGATGTTCTTCATAAAATAGAAAAAGTGGCAGCAGGGCTTGCCGGTATTCTAATCTTATGTGTACTGCCGGCCACAATGAGCCGTTCTGCCTGGATTGCTGCTGCAATAAGCTGTGCATGGGTGGCGTATATGCATCGTGACAGACGTAAGTGGAGCGTATTGTGGCGGAGATATAAGAAACGTTACCTTACGTGGGGAGTGGTCGGGCTTTTTGTTCTGATATTAGGAGGTGCTGGTATTTTCTTTTTGAAGCCTGACTCTGCTATGGGACGTCTGTTTATGTGGAAAATTACTTGTAAAGCTATCGTAGAGCATCCTTGGGGATGTCGTGAAGGATTTGTCTATGCTTATGGCGAAGCGCAGGAAAAATACTTTGGTAGTGGAGACTATGCTGTTTGGGAAGAGCGCGTGGCCGGAAGTCCGGAATATGCTTTCAATGAATATCTGGAGTTGGCGTTAACAGCAGGAGTTATGCTTGGTGTCATGTTCTTCTCGACTATTGGGGCAGGTCTGTGGTTAGGGACAAAATGGGGGCGTTATGAAATTTGCGGAGCACTCATATCCTTGCTCGTTTTCTCTTTTTCTTCTTATCCCATGCATTTCCCGGTTTTCATGGTAACCGGTATATGCCTGCTGTTTGCTTGTGGGGCCGGAGATGTGGGCGGAAAATTTCTTATTTGCGGCACTTGTGCGCTGATATGGACAGTGGGGCTTAACGGTAAATGGCAACGGGAGGAAGATGCCTGCCGAGATTGGGTGTATGCGAGGATGCTTTATCATCAGGGAAATTATACTGCTGCCAATGAGGCTTACCATAAGCTCTATCCGCAGTTGGACGAAAGAGGGGAATTCTTATTTGAATATGGACACAGCTTATATAAATCAGGACGTTATGATCTGTCTAATTCGTTTCTGGAACAAGCTTCCTTATATAGCACTGACCCAATGATACTGAATATAATAGGTAAGAATTATCAGGAAATGCAATACTATGAGAAGGCTGAAACCTATTATTGGGCGTCAGTCCACCGTTTGCCGGGGCGGATTTATCCCTACTATCTGCTGGCAAAACTCTATGCGGAGCCGGGCTACCGGAATAGAGAGAAGTTTGAGAAGATGCAACGGATTGTATTGACTAAAGAGCCGAAAGTCTATTCCACCGCTATTAGGGAAATGAGGAGCGAAGTGGAAAAGATAGGAGATGATTGGTGTAAAACGAAGATTGATAGATGAATATGATATAACATGATGGATATGGATACGTCTAAGGATAGTTGGAATGCTTGTTTGCAGTACCGTAATAAACAGTTGACAAAGCAATTGAAGGATTACCAGAAGGTTTCGGCATTAACAAAATGTTCTTCTTCTTTGATAGTGGCAATGGGACAGTTGTTGTGTCTCCATCAAAAGCCTTCCTATGGCATAATTAAGGATGAAGCCGAATGGAGGGATCTGTTTATCGTCATAGATTTATTTTATGGGGGGTGTCTGTCAGAAGAATTGATGTCATTTGGTTTAAGTGTCCAGGAATTGAGGTTATGCTATCTGATACGGGCCCGTTTGGATAATAAGACAATCGCTCTTCTTTTTAATATAGTTCCCCGGTCTGTATTGAAAGCTAAACAGCGTATAAAAAATAAACTGGCTTTATCAGCTACGGATAGTTTGGATATGCATATACAACAATGCTGATTGTCAATAATATAGATATCAATTCCTTCAACGCCTACTTGTAGTGAAATCATAGAAAGACTTCTCACGACAGTTAAATACGAATAAATTTGCTCTAACCTCCAATTTATTCTATATTTGCAACTTAAGTGACAAGTTCTTCAAATTGTCCGAATATGATAAACTACTTGATAAAAATTATAACGACCCTCTGGTTCATATTCTTTTGTCTGCAAGTTAGTGTTGCTCAGGAGATTGATGTTAATCAGACCAGAAAACACCTGTTGCAAACACTACAAGACAATTCCGTAGACAAACAGCAGAGGATGGAGCTGTATATTGACTTGTATGACTTGTCCGATGATGTGACAAGCAAACGTACCTATATTAACGAATCGCTGCAACTGGCCATTCAGTTGAAAAATCAGATATATATTTTTGAGACACTGGATATTCTTTGTCGCAGTTATAAAGATGAACCGGACTCTTTGCGCTACTATCAGCAGATAGGAGAAGAGTGTCTGGAAGGGGCTTATAAGGACTTTTATATGGCATGGCTCAAAGCTTTTCCTTCTGTTTGCAAGATGGATGAGGCGGAGAAACCTGATGAAGCCAATGAAGAAATCTCACGGTATAAGCGTCATAAGGTAAATCTCTCGGATAAGTCGCAGGAAGTGCAGTGGGAAATGATACTTTGTTCGGCAATGGAATGCATTAGTTACTTTTCACCGTCTGTTGCCAATTCAGAAGACCGCATTGTTCATTTGAAGAACATTCACCATTTGGTCAGCGGTCTGCCGTTCGAGGTCAGTTATAAGTTCAATTGGTATTATCTGACCCGTATCGAATTCATATACCGTGCGGAAGGAAAAGCTGAGGAAGCCGCTAAAGCGGTGGAGGCCTTGGAACAGACGGAACAACTCTATGACAATCAGTTTGAATTGCCTTTCTATAAGAGACGCGCTTATATCCGCACCCGTAGTCGTGAAGCCTTGCGTATGGGTGTTTATAGCGAGCTTCTTTACTTCGGAGATATCATAGGCAGGAAAAGGGCTGATGAAATTTATTCCCGGATGAAGGAATATTATCAGGTCAAGACGCCGGAAGAGAATAAAGAGTGGCTTTTGCCGTCCGCTTTCCGTTACTATTTTTATACGGCACAGTATGACCTTGCCATGCGGACCATCGATGAACTGCTGGAACAAACGGATTCTGCCGATACGAACAGTCGGACAGAGTTGTTGGCGAAGAAGATTAACCTGGTTACCCGATGGAAACAACATTACAAAGAAGGATTTGACGCTTTTTGGGAGTACACCAGTCTGATGGAAGGTAATCATGTGGAAGAGACGAATAAGCAGTTGGCCGAGATGCGTTCGTTGTTTGAAGTGGATAAATTGAAGATAGAACAGGCAGAGCTTCAGGCACGTTATCATCGCGTCGCTTTTGTTGTGCTCATAGTCCTGCTTCTGGTTTTCTTTATCTGGGGGCTTTATCAGTACTTGTTGACGAAACGACTGAAGGCAACGAAGCAGGCGTTGATTCTGTCTAATGAAAAAGTGGCTGAGGAAAGTGAACGTGCCAAAGCGAGTGACCGTATGAAGACGGAATTCCTCCAATCCATGTGTCATGAGATACGTACTCCGCTAAATGCTATCTGTGGTTTCAGTACTTTGTTGCTGAATGAAGACTTGGATCAGGAAGACAAGAAAGATTTTCCGGTCATCATTGAAAAGAACTCTAATCAATTGACCGAATTGTTCGAGGATATCCTGCAAGTATCGGATTTAAGCAGTTCGCTGGAGTTATTTCCTATGGAACGGATAGATATATTGCCGATTTGTGCAGGACTTCTGGATATGTGTAAGGGAAAAACGAAAAAATCCGGAATCACCTGGTTGTTTGAATCCGGACTGGATGAGTGCCTTGTAAAAACGAATGATAAATATCTGCAACACGTTGTAGAACATATCCTGAACAATGCCGCGAAGTTTACAACTGCCGGTACTATCCGTATGAATCTGATGCGTACCGGTGGGAAGATTCGTATTATGGTAAGTGATACGGGGATCGGTATCCCTGCCGACAAAGCCGAATACATATTCGACCGTTTTACCAAACTGGATGACTTCATGCCTGGCACAGGCTTAGGTCTTTATTCCTGTCGCCTCATTGTCACTCGTCTGGGTGGTTCCATTTATCTCGATACATCTTATCGGGATGGCACATGTTTCTGCATTGATTTACCGGATGAGAAGTGATTTTTCTATTTCCGGGCGTGGAAATAAAAGATAATCACGTATATTTGCTTTAATTAAAAGCAAAAACTATGGAAGAACAAGCTAATTACATCAAACGTATAGAGATACACAGGTTGTGGGATCGCTTTGACATAGCTTGGGACTTACGTCCCGACGTGAATATCCTTTCCGGTATCAACGGAGTGGGGAAAACCACGATCCTTAACCGTTCCGTCCACTATCTGGAAGAACTTTCGGGGGAGATAAAGAACGGCGAGATAGAGGGCGTACGTGTTACCTTCGACCGTCCGGATGCCACGTATATTCCTTACGACGTAATTCGTAGTTACGATCGCCCCTTGATTATGGGCGACTTTACCGCCCGCATGGCCGATCCGAACGTCAAATCCGAACTGGACTGGCAACTTTATCTCTTGCAACGCCGATACCTCGATTACCAGGTGAATATTGGCAACAAGATGATCGAACTCCTTTCCGGTGATGAGGAACAGCGTTCACAAGCCGCTTCCTTATCCCTTCCCAAGCGGAAGTTCCAGGATCTGATGGATCAGTTATTCAGCTATACCCGCAAAACCATAGATCGCCGCAGTAATGAAATCATCTTCTATCAGGACGGTGAACGCCTGTTGCCCTATAAACTATCTTCCGGTGAAAAACAGATGCTGATTATCCTGCTCACCGTGCTGGTGCGCGACAATGCCCATTGTGTCCTCTTTATGGATGAACCCGAAGCCTCTCTTCACATCGAGTGGCAGCAAAAACTTATCGGTATGATACGTGAATTGAATCCCAATGTGCAACTGATACTTACCACTCATTCTCCCGCCGTCATCATGGAAGGCTGGCTGGATGCGGTGACGGAAGTGAGCGATATTTCGACTGAGATATAAATAAAGGTGATAAAGTGATAATATAACCATGGCTACTTCTTTAAAACATAATCTTACATCCGCCTATTTCAATGCCGCCAACAAGCTTTATCCTAAGAAGGCGCGGCGTCGCATTGTGGCGTATGTGGAAAGTTACGATGATGTAGCTTTCTGGCGCACATTGTTGGCTGAGTTCGAGACAGATGAATATTATTTTCAGGTGATGCTGCCTTCGGCTACCTCTCTTGCCAAGGGTAAGAAGATGGTGCTGATGAATACGCTGAACACTACTGAACTGGGCAAGAGCCTGATAGCCTGTGTGGACAGTGACTACGATTTTCTGTTACAAGGCAAAACGAGCGTTTCACATAAGATAAACAGTAGTCCCTACATATTCCAGACGTACGCATATGCCATCGAGAATTTCCATTGTTATGCTGAAAGCTTGCATGAAGTTTGCGTGCAGGCTACGCTGAACGACCGTATGCTGATAGACTTTCCTGCTTTCCTGAAGCGTTATTCGCAAATTGTCTATCCGCTCTTTCTCTGGAACGTCTGGTTCTATCGCCAACGAGATACGTATACTTTCCCGATGTATGACTTCAATGCCTGCACCCGCTTGCAGGAAGTCAATGTACATCATCCCGAACGAACACTGGAGCCCGTGCAGCGTGCCGTTGCCAAGAAACTTTCCGAGATGCGCAGACGTTTTCCGCGAAATATCAAGTCGGTGGAGGCTTTGGGTGTGGAACTGGAGAAGCTGGGACTGAATCCTGATACTACTTATCTCTACATACAGGGGCATCACCTCATGGATGGTGTTGTGATGAAACTTCTTATCCCCGTATGTACTGTGTTGCGTCGCGAGCGCGAACAGGAAATTAAGCGTCTGGCTGCCCACAACGAGCAATTCCATAACGAACTGACCAGCTATGAGAATAGCCAGACCAACGTCAGCTTGATGTTAAAAAAGAACAGCGGATACAAGAACCTTTACTTGTATCAGTGGTTAAAAGAAGATATAGGAGACTTCCTGAACAGGGAGCGGTAATTACTAACCATTAACACCAAAATTAATTCTTAGTATCATGAGCATTGTACAACAAATTAACGAAGGACTTCAGGCTTTAGGTTTCAGCCAGTCATTGGCTGCCCAGTTAGATCAATTTATAGCATTCCTGGGAGTTCTCCTGGTAGCTTATCTGGCGGATACTGTTTGCCGGAAGATCTTGCTGAAAGTCGTTTCGCGTTTGGTAAAGCAAACAAAAGCCACCTGGGATGACATTGTTTTCGACCGCAAAGTGATGGTGCATCTTAGCCGTATGGTGGCACCTATTCTTATTTATATCCTGCTTCCTCTGGCATTTTCCGACGCAGAGTCGGCAACGTTGGCGCTTATCCTGCGTTTCTGTCTCATCTTTATTATTATAATGTTTCTTAGCTTTATCAGCGCTTTGCTTACTGCGGTTTATACCGTATATAGCGAGAAGGAACAGTTTCGCGACCGTCCTTTGAAGGGACTTTTGCAGACAGTACAGGTCATCCTTTATTTTGTCGGTGGTATCATCGTTGTCAGCATACTGATTGACCGTTCGCCCGGTGTATTACTCACCGGTCTGGGAGCTTCGGCTGCCGTGCTGATGTTAGTATTCAAAGACAGTATCATGGGCTTTGTTTCCGGTGTGCAACTTTCTGCCAACAATATGCTGAAAGTAGGCGACTGGATCACTATGCCTAAGTATGGAGCGGACGGTGATGTAATAGAAGTGTCATTGAATACAGTGAAGGTTCGTAATTTCGACAAAACCATCACTACTATTCCGCCTTACTTGCTCGTAAGTGACTCTTTCCAGAACTGGCGTGGTATGCAGGAGAGTGGCGGACGCCGTATCAAACGTTCTATCAATATCGATATGAACAGTGTGCGGTTCTGTACGCCTGAAATGTTGGCGAAGTATCGCAAGATACAGCTCTTGGCAAACTATGTTGAACAGACGGAACAAGTGATTAAGGAGTATAATGAAGAACATCATATCGATAACTCCATCCTTGTGAATGGTCGTCGCCAGACGAATCTTGGTGTCTTCCGTGCTTATCTGAATTGTTACCTGAAGAGCCATCCGGGGGTGAATCATAATATGACTTGCATGGTGCGCCAGCTTCAGCCTACCGATCACGGTATACCGTTGGAACTGTATTTCTTCTCTGCAACCACATCCTGGATACCTTATGAAGACTTGCAGTCTGATGTCTTCGACCATCTGTTGGCTATTATTTCTGAGTTTGATCTTCACGTATTCCAGTCACCATCCGGTGAAGATTTCCGCGAAAGGCTTAATTGAGATAATCGGCACGGATTCTCGATCTTTTCTCTCTTAGATGAGAATTTATGCCGGACAGTTCCTCTGAACTTGTCCGGCGTTGCTTTTGTAGAAGCTATTGCTTCGTGAATTATGTGTGTTTCTCGTTTTATTGTTTGATCCAGTTGCCGCTTGTCCAGTTGTCGCCTGTTTTTACAGCTCCCTTATATTCGGCTTTGGTGAAGAAACTGTCGGCACTGAGGTCTTTGCCACCATCAATAGTGCCTTCGTAGAGATTTTCCCAAGTGAAGTTCTGTGTAGTGAGGTTGCCCGTTGCTGCTGCGAACATATCGTTGGTGTAAATGCCTTCTTTGGAAGACAATGTTTTGCTGATAGCTACGTACTCCAGTTTAGATACACCCTCTTTCAGGGCTGTTTCAGTTTCTGTGGTTTCTACGGTCAGAGGTTGCCCTTTGCCGGTGATAAGCGTATTGTAAAGCTCCACTTGTGTTCCGGCACGCAGGCGTACGCCCTGTTTGCTGCCACCGTTGCCAATCAGTGTGAGGTTGGCGAGGATGGGGTGGGCAATGGGAGTAGCAGCGAAGTTCGTACCGTTGTTGTCACATTCCAGCAGACAGTCGCAGTCATACCCTAGTGTTTCCGCTGCTTCCTGATAGGCTACAAGGAACTGGGCTTTTCCGTTCCAGCCTTCAGTCCAGTCGAAGGAGTCATCGCTGCAACTGGTAGATACGCAGTATTTTATGTTAACGGATCCGCCGAAGAACTCGAAACCGTCATCAGAACCTTGGTAAGCCTGGCAATATTCTACTGTGGTGCCGTTGCCTACGCCATAGAAGGTGAAACCATTGGCTTCGTGTTCCTCATCGAAAGCGTATCCGCTGTATTCGATACGCACGTAGCGCAGTGTGCCGGAGTTGTCGGCATCGTTGTTACCCCCGTAAATGGCACCGCCTATTTCCGAGCTGCCTGTGCCGCCGGCTACATTAGTGTGTGCATATCCGCAGATGTGGATACCACCCCAGGCTCCGGCTTCTTTCTTTTCGGAGGTCATTACGATGGGGTTTTCGGCAGTACCCTGCGCATCGATCTTGGAACCTTGTTCTACGAGGATGTAGTCTACGATGTCATCGTGTTTGGCGATGATGGTTACACCCGGTTCTATTTTCAGTGTGGCGCCATTTTTCACTTTGTATTCTCCGGTCAGGTAGTAGGTTTTTCCTTCTGTCAGAGTCTTGCTGGTGGTTATTTCACCTTTCAGCTCTTCAATGGTCTCTTCGGCTATACCGCTTTTCAGTGTCCAGCCTTGTGTCCAGTCGTTACTTGCGGGTACTGCACCCTGATAGGCGGCTTGAGTGAAGAAACTGTCGTCGCTCAGGTTTTTCCCGCCTTCGATAGTACCTATATAGCCGTTGGTGAACATGACGCTATAATTGATGATATTGTGGTTACCGTCTTTGGTGAATTCATTGGAAGAATAGATACCTTCCTTGCAGCTTATGTCCGTGGCCAGTGTGATGTATTGCAGCTCGGAGCTACCATCCATCAAAGCATTTTCTGTTTCTGTAGTTTCGGTGGTGAGGCATTGCCCTTTGCCTTTTACAATGGCGTTGTAGATTTTTGCCTTTGTACCGGCACGCAGGCGGATACCTTGCTTAGACTCTCCGTTACCTATCAGTGTCAGGTTGGCAAGTGTGGGGCAGGCTACGGGCGTTGCACCGAAGCTCTTGCCGTTGTTGTCGCACTCCATCAGGCAGTCGCAGTCGTATCCCAGTTCGTCTTTGGGGCTTTGGTAAGCTACGAGGAATTGTGCTTTGCCGTTCCAGCCTTCGGTCCAGTCGAAAGAGTCGTCGCTACAGTCGGTAGATACCAGATACTTCACATTGACGGAACCACCGAACCATTCGAAACCATCATCGGAACCCATGTATGCCTGGCAATACTCTACCGTTGTCCCGTTTCCTACACCGTAGAAGGTGATACCGTTGGCTTCGTGCTCTTCGTCGAAGGCAAATCCGGTGTACTCTACACGAACATACCGCAATGTACCGGAATTGTCGGCGTCATTATTGCCACCATAGGGTGCGCCGCCTATTTCTGAGCTACCCGTTCCGCCTTCGGCATTGGTGTGTGCGTATCCGCAGATGTGGATACCGCCCCATGCGCCTGGTTCTTTCTTTTCGGAAGTCATCACGATAGGGTTGCTGGCAGTGCCTTGTGCATCTATCTTGGCTCCTTGTTCTATGTGGATGTAGTCTACCACATCGTCATGTTTGGCAATAATGGTGACGCCTGCGGGAATCTTCAGTGTGGCACCATTCTTTACGTGTATGCCGCCACTTAGCGTGTAAGTCTTTCCGGCTTCCAGTTCCGTATCGCTTTCGATGTCTTTCGTCAGTTCATACTTGTTGTCTTCACCGCCGTCCCCGTTTCCGGGTTCGTTGTTGTCGGTACATGCAGTGAATAAGGTCATGCTTGCCGCAAGGGCCATAGTCATGAATTTCCAATTTGATGTTCTCATACTAATAATCGTTTAGTTGATAAAATGAGTTTCTATTGTTTGTCTCTCTCAAAATTTTTCTTTTCTCTTACAGGTCATAGCTGAAGCCAACTTCAAAGCCTGTACCCTTTCTGAAGCGTTCCACTTCTACTTTATCTCCGGTGGTAGGCACTTCTTGCTTGAAGAGGATGTCTTGGTTCAGCAGGTCGTTGACTTGCAACTTCACCGCGAAACGCCGGTTGAAGCGGTAACTGCCTGTAAAGTTCAGTGTGTGTACCGGCTGTTGCTTGATGTCTCCCAGACCGGAGATACCTACGGAGTGGATGCGGGGACCTTGCAGATTGTAGAGCAGGGCAACGCTGAGTTGGCGGTCGTTGCTGAAAGCGGGTGAATAGGTGAGGTCTGCATTTGCCAGGTAGGGCGATGCTCCCTGCAAGGCACGCTGGCTGTTGGTGTAGGCACCGCCTTCGGGCAGTTTCACGTTAGTGTACATATATGAGCCGTTCACGCCGAAACGCAGGTCTTTCACTATCTCTTTGCGGAATTCTATCTCCACCCCCGTTGCCATACCGTTGTCCGCATTGCGGAAAGAATGCACGGCGGAACCGCCTGACAGAGTCTGTACACGCTCTATCGGTGCTTTCAGGTGCTTGTAGTAGGCGGTGATGGAGAGCATATCCCCATTCTTTTCAAAGAGTTCGTAGCGCAGATCGATGTTATAGTTGTAGCCGTTTTGCAAATCAGCGTTACCGCGTATCTGTGCCGAACCGTAGGATTCCTGATAGAGGAAGGGGGCCATTTCGATAAACGAAGGACGCGTCACTGTGCGTGAGAAGGCAAAGCGCAGACTGTTCTTTTCGTTCATCTGGTATTTCATGTTCAGTGAGGGGAAAAGGTCGTTTTTGTTCAGTTCACTGCGTTCGGCTTTTCCGCCATCGGTATAGTAGTCTACCCATTGCTTGCTGATTTCGTAGCGTACTCCCAGGTTCACCAATAACGGGGCTACGGGGTAGTATTCAGTGGCAATGTATCCTGCATAAATGCTGTTACCGGCTGTATAGCTGTCTTTGGGCTGCTTCTTCCGGTCTATGGTGATGGAACCGTTTTCTACATTTTCCATGTTGAGGAAGGAGTCGGTATCGTAGATGTCGGTGATGGTAGGGTTCAGTTTGTTCAGGTTGTAGTAGAAGCGTGTACCCATATAGTCACGATTCTTGTCTTTATAGGTGAAACCGGCCTGCAACTTGTTGTTGTCGCCAAAGCGGTAGCTGGCGGTGAGGTCGCCCACCCATTCATCTTCATTCAGTGAGCCAAAGTAACGCATGGTTTCTTGGCGGTTCAGTTTGAAGAGTTTTATCTGGTCATCTTCACGGATGAACATTACTTGGCGGCGGTCGGGTTCGTCGCTGGAGGTCTTGCTGTACGAGCCGCTCCAGTTGAGGTCCCACTGTTTGCCGAAGTAGTGCTTGCCGTTTACTTGATGGTTTTGCAGACTGTAGATGTGTGTCACGTTGTTGCTGCCTATCAGATGGTGGTCTTCATAGTCCACACCTTCGCGCCTCATATAAGTGTCGATGGCATTGCGGGCGTAGAAGAAGGTATATCCGATGTGATCGGAAGTGCGGAAACTGTAGCCGAGATTACCCAGTGCGGCAATCTTTAACTCGTTGCTGTAGCTGTCGTAGTTAAATTCATTCAGGGTATTTCCTGTAGCTTCTAAGGTACGTATGGAGGCATTGTCCATGGTTTGCAGGTCGTTGCTTACTCCTATGGAGCCCAGAACGCTGACTTCATTTCCACCTAGGGTGAAACGTTTGCCGAAGCCGATATTTCCGCCGAATTCGGGTAGGGCGGTCTTTTTACTAACCTGAAAACTGGTGTTAAAGAGGCGGTTGTGGCGTGCATACTCTTCAAAGTCTGTTAATGACATGTCTATCAGTTTCTGATCCAGAGAAGGAGTCTTGAACAGAGAGCCGTCGCGGTCCATCCGGTAGAAATCTTTGCCTAGCGTATTGAACTTGCCACCTGCATTGAAGCTGATGGACAGAAAATCACTGCCTACATTCTCTTTGGTACTGATGTCGATGTGTGCCCCCGAGTAGTCGGCGAATGCACTGGCATCATATACTTTGCTCACGGTAATATTCTGTACGGTAGATGCAGGGAAGATATCCAGAGGGATCAGTTTATTGTCCGGATTAGGAGAGGCGATGGGAAGTCCGTTCAGAGTGGTGGTGCTGTACCGGTCGCCCAGACCGCGCACAATCAACTGTCCGGCACTGGCGATGGAGATACCGGTTATCTTTTTTACACCTTCTTCCACATTGCTGATTCCTTTGATGCTCATTTCTTTGGCACCGAGATTTTCGATTGCAAGGGTGGCTTTCTGCCGTTCCATCTGCAGGGCTCGTTCACCTTCCAGATTCTTTTTGGCCACTACGGAGACTTCGCCTAACGCTTGTGCATCACTTTCCATCTCAAAGTTCAGCAAAGTTTCGGCCTTGACTTTTATGCTGTTGAGCAGGATGTCTTTGTATCCTATATATCTCACGGTTATGGTATATGTACCGTCATTTACATTCAGTGTATAATTGCCGTCAATATCGGCTACCACACCCTGCGCTGTCCCGGTTATCTGTATGGTAGCTCCGGTCAGTGGCTCTTTCGTCTGCTTGTCGAGGACGGTTCCTTTGATGTTTCCAGCCATGGCGGTCATGGTAGAAAGCACCAATAATAAAATGAAGAAAAATACTTTTCCTAAATCCAGTTTCATGCTCATCTTTTATCGTTTCTTGTTTCCGGTGCAAAGATGCGGCAACGGAATTACAACCGTAATACACATGTCATACAATTGATTCTCAATTAGGTTACAATTAAGTGACAAACTGAATTGTTGAAAAAAACGGCTGATAAACTCTTCTGACTTACTACATTAACGAACCCAAACTTTCTTTTTTTTGTTGATATGAATAGAGTGGAAATTAATAAGTAAGCATTATCTTTGCACTATTTACGAATATTAAAAGCACAATCGTATGAGTGGCAACCGATCACATGAGGCAAAACGTTTTCAGCTCCTTTCATCTGTTGGACAAATAGGCTGGTGGGAAGCAGACTTCGCTACGGGGGAATATCTTTGTTCCGAATATGTTTGTAATTTGTTAGGCTTGGAGGGAGACACTCTGACTTTTCGCCAGTTCGGCCAACTGATTCGTGAAGATTACCGTTGCCGTATCACACGTGAATTCCTTTCGATAGAAGAAATCGAGGTATATGAGCAAACTTTTCCTATTTACTCTTCACAAGGCATTGTGTGGGTTTGTTCCCGTCTGGGCGAAAAGTGGCTGACAGAAGATGGGCATCCAAAAGCATTTGGTATCCTTCAACTGGTCAATACCCCTGCAGACGCACAATCCGGTGATATTCTGAAACAGTTTAATGAATTGCTGTTCCGACAGCATTCAGTGTCCCAGTCCTTACGTAATTTTCTGAAAGATAAAAGCCTGAGTGAAGTGATTTCGGGAGTGTTGAAGGATGTCCTCGAACTCTTTCATGGCGGACGTGTCTATATAGTGGAATACGATGCTGAATATCGCACACAAACTTGTACTTACGAGGTAGTGGCTGAAGGAGTTAGTCCGGAAATAGACATGCTGCAACAAATTCCTACTAATGGCATGGAGTGGTGGCTTAAACAAATGTTGGCAGGCAAACCCATCCTATTGAATACTTTATCGGATTTGCCACGGGTGGCACGTCAGGAGTCTGAGATACTTGCTATGCAGAATATAAAGTCACTCATGGTGGTTCCGCTCCGGAATACCGAACGGGTGTGGGGATATATCGGTATTGACTTGGTAGATAGGTACTATAAATGGACGAATGAAGACTATCAATGGTTCTCCTCTTTAGCCGATATCATTAATATTTGTATCAGCTTGCGTCTTGCCAGAGATGAGGCCGACCGTGAACGTAATTTCCTGAGTAATCTCTATAAGTATATGCCTATGGGCTATGTACGCCTTTCCATTCTTTGCGATGAAGAAGGTGAACCTTATGACTATCTTATCACAGATGCTAATCAGTTCAGTGCCGATTTGTGCGGTTCGCCTTTAGAGAGATATAAAGGGCGTTTTGCTTCAGAAATCTATTCTTCAGACAAACTGTCAACCAAGCTTCGGATTCTTGCAGATATACATAAGCATGGTCTGTACAGGGAACTGGATGAATATTTTGAAGAGTCAAAGAGGACTTGTCATTGTATTATTTATTCTCCCGAACCGGATGAATTGGTTTGTCTCTATATGGATGTCACTGAGATGCGTCGTACGTATATGGCTTTGGATCACAGCGAGAAACTATTGCGAAATCTCTTTTCTAATATCCCTGTCGGTGTGGAGATTTATAATAAGGATGGGATACTGATAGATCTTAATAATAAAGATATGGAGATATTTGGGGTTAAGGACAAATCAAGTACGATTGGAGTGAACTTCTATGAGAATCCGAATGTGCCGTCTGATATCCGTGAAAGGGTGAAAGTGGAAGATGAACTTGACTTTTCGCAGGACTATGAATTCTCCAATGTGAGCGATTATTATGAATCGGAGAAAAGAGGTGGAATAGAACTTTATACGAAAATAAGTAAGATATACGATAAGCAGGGCGATAACAATGGTTTTGTACTTATCAATATAGACAATACGGAACGTATCAGTTCCATTAACCGGATACGTGATTTTGAAAACTTCTTCCTGTTGATTTCTGAATATGCCAAAGTAGGTTATGCCAAACTGAACCTGCTTACCCGTAATGGATATGCCATCAAGCAATGGTATAAGAATATGGGGGAAGATGAAGATACGCCATTGGTTGAAGTGGTAGGAATTTATAATAAAATGCACCCGCAAGACAGGGTACGTGTATTGGCTTTCTTTGAGAAGGCCAAACGGGGGGAAGCTACGAGTTTCAAAAGTGAAATGCGCGTGCTCAAATCCGGAACATTGGACCAGTGGAACTGGGTACGTATGAATGTAGTGCTCAACCGCTATGATCCTGAGAATGGGCTGATTGAATTGATCGGTGTTAACTACGATATCACTGAATTGAAGGAAACAGAACAAAAACTGATTGAAGCCAAAGAGAAAGCTGAAGAGGCAGACCGCTTGAAGAGTGCTTTCCTGGCGAATATGAGTCATGAGATACGTACACCGTTGAATGCTATTGTAGGTTTTTCAAGTTTGCTGGTGGAGACGGAAGATCAGGGAGAAAAGCGGGAATACTCAAAGATGGTGGAAGAGAATAATGAACTTCTGCTGCAACTGATTTCTGATATTCTGGATTTATCGAAGATTGAGGCGGGAACTTTCGACTTTAAAATAAGGGATCTGGATGTGAATACTCTGTGTGGAGATGTTCAGCGCTCCATGAAACTGCGTGTGAAGCCGGGTGTTGAGCTTTTATTCGAACCGACTTTACCGTCATGCGTCATTGTGAGTGATCCTAATCGTTTGCATCAGGTGGTTGCTAATTTTGTAAATAATGCGATTAAGTTCACTACAACCGGCTATATCCGTATCGGATATGACCAACCGGATGCAAAGCATTTACGAATATATGTATCGGATACAGGTATCGGTATTGCCCCGGAAGCCTGTGAGAAGATATTCGACCGCTTTATAAAGTTGAACTCATTTGTTCAGGGCACCGGCCTGGGACTTTCTATCAGTAAGAGTATTATAGAGCAACTAGGAGGCACTATCGGTGTGGATAGTGAATTGGGTAAAGGATCGACGTTCTGGTTTATTCTGCCGGTGGTATAAGAGTTACGAGCTACAAGTTACAAGTGCTTTGCGGTGTAATAGCGCAACCACTCGTAATTTGTAGCTCGTAGCTTTTGTAGCTCGTAACTAATTCAGTCCGAACGAGAACTTGTCGATGGACTGATAAACCACGCTCGCAAGGCTCAATACAATAATACCGAGCGTACAGATGACAAGGCTGGCACGCGTGTAGTTATCGCTACGGAAAGTGGCGATAGGCTCATCACTCTTGTTGATATACATGGACTTCACAATCTTCAGATAGTAATAGAGTGAAATAATCGTATTCACCAATGCGATGAACACCAGCAGATGGAAACCGCCCTGGAAAGCTGCTGCGAAGATAAAGAACTTCGAGAAGAAGCCTGCGAACGGAGGAATACCTGCCAATGAAAACAAAGCAAGCGTCATGAGGAATGCCAGTTTCGGATTGGTACTGTATAATCCGTTATATTCTTCGAGCGTGAAACGCTGGGCACGAAGGGCGATAATCGTAATCACTGCAAATACAGAGAGGTTGGCGAACATGTAAATAAGTACATAATACACCAATGATGCCATACCCTGTTGCGTTCCGGCAATCACACCCAACATGATGTAGCCTGCCTGCGAGATACTGGAAAATGCCATCAGGCGTTTCAGGTTTTCCTGACGCAGGGCGAAAAGGTTGGCAAGGGTGATAGAAGCTATGATAACCCAATAAAGAATTTCCTGCCATTGATCCACCATCGGAGCGAATGTCTTGATAAGGATAGTCATCAATACAAAAGCTGCCGATCCTTTAGAAATAACACTTAAATAAGCAGTTACTACACTCGGGGCACCTTCGTACACGTCTGCCGTCCAGAGGTGGAAAGGAACAAGGGAAAGCTTGAATCCCATGCCGGAGAAGAAAAAGACAAATGCCATTATTTGCAGGGCGCTGCCGTCCAGGTGAGCCGGGATATCATCGAAATAGAGAGTACCTACTGTTCCGTAAATAAGCGAGATGCCATAAAGCAGCAGTCCGCTGGAGAAAAGTGCGGTGAGGATGTACTTGGCACCGGCTTCGGCGGAGTGGTGGCGGTACTTGTCGAAAGCAACCAATGCAGCCATCGGGATACTTGCTGTTTCCAGTCCGATGAAGAACATCAGGAAGTGTCCTGCGGAAATCATGAAGTACATACCCAGCAGGGTAGAGAGCGTCAGCATATAAAATTCGCCTTGCTTGATTACAGTGTCCGGTCGTTTCAGCCACTCATGTGCCATCAGGAAAACAATCAGCGTACCGACGCTGAGGATGGACTTTACGATGCTTTGTATCGGGGCGTTATGGTACATACCACCGAAAGCATCGGCAGCCGGACCGGGTATGATGGTAATCAGCGTGTGTATCGTGAGCAGCACGACGGGCAACATGGTGTTGAGTCGTGGATTACCGTCCTTCTTGTGAGCATCGGGGCTCATGAAGAGGTCGGCCACGAAGAGGATCACGATGACAGCTATCAGCGAAAGCTCTTCTTTGAGAATAAGGAATTGGGAATAGTCCATATCTATTGAATGATAAGTTATTAGTTATAAGTTATTAGCATACCATTATTGAAATATACTCACCAAGGGCAACACGCTGTCTCCAATCATATTGCTGATCCACAACGGAGCAAGACCGAGGCCTGCAACGCAGACAATGAGAATAATAACGGCAGTGCGTTCATCCCAGGTAGCATCAGTCAGCGCCAGATGGTGCTTGTTGGTGCAAGTTCCATACAGTATCTTGCCAACCAGTCGGAGGATATAGACTGCGGTAATCACGATACTGGTACAGGCAATGATAGTCCACGTGCGGTGGAAAACATCTGCATGCTGGAAAGCACCGTTGAAGATTGTCATCTCGGCAACGAAACCGCTGAGTCCTGGAAGTCCGAGATTGGCAAGTCCGGCAATGACATAACAGACAGCAAGGAACGGCATGATTTTCATCAATCCCGAAAGCTCACGTACGTCGCGTGTGTGGGTACGACCGTAGATCATACCGATGAGGGCAAAGAACAGGGCAGTCATTAATCCGTGGCTGAGCATTTGCAGGACAGCACCGGTACAAGCCGTTTGGTTCATCATCAGGATGGCGAAGAGCACGAGGCCGCAGTGAGATACGGAAGAGTAGGCGTTAATATACTTCAAGTCTGTCTGTACACAAGCCGAGAAGGCACCGTAGACAACGGAGATACCTGTCAGTATCAGGAATATCCAGCCGAGTTCCTGAGCAGCTTCAGGCATCAGATACATGGCGATACGGAAACAACCGTAACCACCAAGTTTCATCAGTACACCTGCATGGAGCATACTTACGGCAGTAGGCGCCGAAGCGTGGCCGTCGGGGCTCCATGTGTGGAACGGGAACAATGCACCGAGTACACCGAAACCGAGGAAGGTAAGCGGGAACCAAATGCGTTGCTGTTCGATAGGAATATTATGCAATTGGGCTATTTCCAGCAGGTTCATACTGGTGGCACCGGAACCGAAATAGATACCCAGAATACCAATAAGCAGGAATGCGGAACCACCCATCAACATCAGTGTCAGTTTCATGGCAGAGTATTCCTTACGTCCTGATCCCCATACACCGATAAGCAGGTACATCGGAATCAGTGCTACTTCATAGAACATGAACATGGTGAACAGGTCCGTAGAAATGAAGAAGCCGAACACACCCAGAGAGAGCAGGGTGAACCAAAGGAAATATTCTTTCGTCAACGGTTGCAGACGCCAGGAGGCGAAAGTACCGGTGAAGACTATGATGGCAGAGAGCAGCAGCATGGCTACTGAAATGCCGTCTACTCCCACGGAGTAGTGTATGTTGAGTGCCGGGTACCAGGGTACATCCGCGCGGAAGAGCATTTCGGCTGTGTCTCCGGCGGCACGCGCTTGCAGATAAGCAATGGTTAGGCCTACGGCGGCCAACACTAATGCCGATGCACCTGTCACCATCACCGTGCGTATCTGCTTGATGTTGCGACTCAGCCAGAGACCAAGTAACATCAACAGGGGGATGAGAACAAAAATACTTAATATGTTCATTTTTATAATTACAAATTACAAATTACGAATTACAAATTACGATTAACATTTCTCTACTATAGCAGCAATAACAATATCAATGCCAGCGTACCCAACAGGAATACGTAAGTGTACTGTTGAATTTGTCCACTTTGCAGACTGCGTATTTCATCACTGGTGGCATTGGCGCTCCAGGCAAGGAAGTCGAAGAAACCATCTACTACATGGCGGTCGAACCAAGCGATGGGGCGGGAGATGCAACCAAAGATTATCTTATGAGTTACGAACTGGTACACTTCATCGATATAGAAGCGATGATAGGCAGCTGTCCATAATCCGCGGAAACGACGTGCAAGGGCATTGGCAATGGGTTGCTTTGCCCGTGCGTACATGGCTGTGGCAATTGCGATGGAGATGACAGCTATAGCAATGCTGGTACCTGCCACCGCCCAGTCGAGATGAATCTCGTAAGCCGTACCGTTGGAAGAGATGAACTTACCGAAGGGGATGAAACCGGCTCCGATAGTAACAACAGCAAGAAACATCAGCGGAAAAGTCATAGTTAACGGACTTTCGTGGGGAGTATGTTCAGCATGAAGCTCTTTATTCTCTTTGCCCCAGAAGATGCCGTAATAGAGGCGGAACATATAAAATGCCGTCATTGCAGCAATCACTGTCATAATCCAGCCCATTACAGGACTGAACTGGAAGCATGCTGTCAGTATTTCATCTTTAGAGAAGAAACCGGAGAATGGAGGAATACCTGCAATGGCAAGACAAGCAATCAGGAACGTAATATGTGTCACAGGCATGTACTTGCGCAGTCCACCCATAGCGGACATTTCATTGCTGTGTACCGCATGGATAATGCTACCTGCGCCGAGGAAGAGTAATGCCTTGAACATAGCGTGCGTGAACAGGTGGAACATACCGGCCATATAGCTCAGACCGCCATGATGCGGATCAGCAGAAGTACAAACTCCCAGTGCCACCATCATAAAGCCGATCTGTGAGATAGTAGAGAATGCCAGCACACGTTTGATGTCACTTTGCACACAAGCTACCGAAGCAGCATAGAATGCAGTGAACGCTCCAACGTAAGCTACCAGATGCAGCACGTCGGGTGCATAACCGATGAACAGCGGGAACATTCGGGCCACAAGGTAAACTCCGGCTACCACCATGGTCGCTGCATGGATCAATGCGCTGACGGGTGTCGGGCCTTCCATTGCATCCGGCAGCCAGATGTGTAATGGGAACATGGCACTCTTTCCGGCACCACCGATGAACATCAGTCCCAAGGCCAGAGGTATCATTGCCGCACCACCTTTCAGCAATGCCATTTCACTGGGATGGAAGGTGTAAGTTCCGGCATAATAACCGTAAATAAGGATACCGATCAGGAAACCCAGGTCGGCAAAACGGGTAACGATGAACGCTTTCTTGCTTGCAGCAACAGCAGACGGTTTCGTATAGTAGAAACCGATGAGCAAGTAAGACGAAACACCCACCAATTCCCAGAACAGATACATCTGGAAGATATTGGTAGCCACCACCAGACCCAACATGGACATGGTAAAGAGGCTGAGGAATGCATAATAGCGTTGGAATCCGCGCTCACCCTTCATGTAACCGAAAGAGTAGACATGTACCATCAACGATACGGTGGAGATGACGATAAGCATCATCACAGAAATGGGGTCGAGCAGGATACCCAGGTCAATGCTCAGCGTTGAAGTGAAGGGCAACCACGTCACATTATAAGGCATAAGTGTGGCGAAAGTGCCGTCCGCCAGACGCGGAGCGGAGAAATACTGCCAGGCAGTGGCGTAGCTCAATACGGCTACCACAGCCAATACCGTGGTACCGATGATGCCCGCCGTCCGGTGCGTCATCCATTTGCCGCCAATCCCCAATACAAGGAAGGAGAGGAGGGGAAGCAGGAGAATGAAGATTGTATATTCCATATTCTTTTCTTTTTTATTCTATTATTGATACTGTACTGATTCTACCATTTCAATTCGTCCAGCTTATTAACCTGGATACTTCGTATATTGCGGTAGATGTTGATCATAATCGCGATAGCTACTGCCGTTTCGGCGGCCGAGATGGCAATGGAGAACAGGGCAAAGAAATACCCTTCCATTCCGTCAGGGAAAAGGAAACGGTTGAACACTGCGAAGTTGATATCCGTAGCATTCAGTATCAACTCGATGCTGATAAGTATCGCCAGTGTGTTGCGGCGGGTGAAGAACCCGTAGATACCGGCGAAAAACATGATAGCCGAAACTATCAGATAATATTCCATGTGAATCATAATCAATTGTATTTAGCGTTTACGTGCAATCACCAACCCACCTACGATACACGCCAGCAACAGGATGCTGACTGCCTCGAAGGGAAGCAGATAACCGAATTTGTCACTACTCAGCATAGAGTGTCCGATAGTCTTGATGTTGATTTCCAGCGGTACAAGATCGGTAGTAACGAGGAATTTATGTTTCAACGTAATGAATACTACGATGATGGCACCACCTACGGTTGCACCTAGACCAGCCAACAGTTTGCTACGTTTTAACTTGGTAGTACGGTCTCCTTCGCCACTGGTCAGCAGGATGGAGAAGACGTAGAGTACGACAATACCGCCGGCATAAACCATGATTTGTACCGAGCCTAGAAATGTGTAGCCCAGCAGGAAGTAGATGCCTGCCGTGCCGAAAAGCGTGAACAGCAGATACGTTGCCGAGCGTACCATGTGGCGTGTAGTCACAGTGAGAATGGAACATACGCTGATGAACACTGCCAGAAAGTAGAATACTACGGTTTCAAGGGTTATTTCCATATTCTTGAATTACAAATTACTTAATTACAAATTACTTTGTTGCTTCACTTTGGGGAGCAGCGGGTTTCTTTTTCTCTTCTACGTGACTGCCCGGATGGTTCAACGTCTTCACCAGCTTTGTACGGTCGAACACCGCATGCTCAAAGTCTGTAGCAAACGTAATCGCATCGTGCGGACAAGCTGTGACACAAAGTTGGCAAAACATGCACGAACCGAGGTCGTATTCATACTTTGCCAATATCTTCTTTTTTTTGCCGTCCTCAGTCTCTATCATTTCACTTGTTACCTTGATGGTATCGTTGGGACATGCTATCTGGCACAGCCCGCACGCTATACAATGGTGTTCATTCCGGTCATTGTGCGGCATGGTCAGCGTCCCGCGGAAACGGTCGAACATCTCCAGTGTCGCACGATTCTCCGGGTATTGCTCTGTCACTTTCCGGCGGCAGAAGACGGTCATGGTAGTTTTCATACCCGTCAGCAAAGAACCGATGCCGTGCATCAGTCCGCCAAAATAACTGTATGTTTTCATAATCTAAAAGTGCAGTTTAAATACAACAATCAGTACCATCAGAATGAGGTTTACCATCGAGATAGGTACCAGATACTTCCATTCCAATGCCAGGATCTGGTCGATACGCAAGCGGGGGAATGTCCATTTAATCCACATCAGCAGGAATACTACGAAGAATGCCTTGCCGAAGAACCAGATGAAGCCCGGAATATAATCCATTATGGCGTTGAAGCCATCCAGTCCTACAATATGAAGCGGCATCCAGCCGCCCAGGAAGATGGTGGCAGCCACGCTGGCTACGATAAACAGGTTCAGATATTCGGCCAGATAGAAGAAACCGAAGTGCATACCGCTATATTCGGTGTGGTATCCTGCCGTCAGTTCGCTTTCTGCTTCCGGCAAGTCGAACGGCCCACGGTTACACTCTGCATTTCCGGCTATCAGGTAGATAACGAAAGCGATCACTGCCGGAATGTGTCCTTTGAAGATGAACCATCCGTCAGCCTGTCCTTCTACAATTTCAGAGAACTGCATCGTACCCATCAGCACTACCATAGTTAATATACTCAGTCCTACAGACAACTCGTACGAGATAATCTGTGCTCCACTTCGCATGGCTCCGATCAATGAAAATTTGTTGTTGGATCCCCAACCGGCCAGCAGAATACCTAATACACCTATACTGGATGCTGCCAGCAGGAAGAATACACCTACATTGAAATTCAGCACTTCCATACCTTTATTAATAGGGAGGCAGGCAAATGTCAGAAATGAAGCTATGATCACCATGAACGGTGCCAGGTTGTAGAGGAAGCGGTCGGCAGCTTTCGGAGTGAAGATTTCTTTGGTCAGCATCTTCAACACGTCGCAGATGACCTGAATACTACCCCATTTACCTACACGGTTCGGACCGAGACGACACTGGAAGAAAGCACATATCTTGCGCTCCATGTAAATCAGAATGATGGCGAGTACGGCATACATCAGAATGATGCACACGCCTATCACTACACATTCGAGGAATATCGCCAGACCTTCCGGCATCAGGGAAGTTAGCGTCTGGTGTATCCAGTTGGTTACTATACTAAAGTCAAACATCTTGTAATTTACAATTTACAATTTACAATTTACGAGGCACTTTACAATGGCAATGCATCAACCGACTACTCATGCGTAGCTAAATTGTACATTGTACATTGTAAATTGTACCTTCCTTTACCTATCAATATCTGGCACTACGTAATCCAGCGTTCCCCCGATTGCAATCAGGTCGGCAATCTTTGCTCCGCGGCAAATGGTATCTACAGTGCTTACCAGCGGTAATCCCGTGGAACGGAAATGCAGACGGTACGGAGTCTTGTCGCCATGGCTTTCCAGGAAGACGCCGAACTCACCACGGCTACCTTCTACGGCAGTATAATACTGTCCTTCGGGTACACGGATGATGGGTTTCATCTTTTCCTGATATGGGCCTTCGGGGATGTTATCAATAAGTTGTTCAAGGATATTCATACTTTCCATGATTTCGTCCATACGAACCATGTAGCGTGCCCAGGAGTCGCCTTCGGTATAAATGATTTCTTTGAAGTCCACTTTGTCGTATACTCCGTAGGGATGGCGTTTACGGACATCGCAAGCCCAGCCGCTGGCACGTCCTGTACCACCTGTAGCTCCGAAAGCGATGGCATCTTCACGGCTCAGTACTCCTACGCCTTTCAGACGTTGCTGGGCGATGATATTGCCTGTGAACACCTCATGATATTCGTGGATGATGCCACGCAGGTAGGGGATAAACTCTTTCACTCGTTTCTGGAAGTTGGGATGCAGGTCGGCCTGCACACCACCGATAGTGTTGTAGTTCATAATAAGGCGTCCGCCGCAAGTTTCCTCGAAGATGTCGAGTATCTTCTCGCGGTCGCGGAAACCATAGAAGAACGCGGTCAAAGCACCAAGGTCCATTGCGAGACAAGAGTAGAACAGCAAGTGAGAGTCTATGCGCTGCAATTCGTCCATGATGGTACGGATATACTTCACACGGTCGCTTACTTCAATGCCCATAGCCTGCTCGATGCATGCACAAAGGGCGTGGCGGTTTTGATGTGCGCCCAGATAATCCAGACGGTCAGTCAGTGCCAATGTCTGCGGGTAGGTGAGGCTTTCGCACATCTTCTCGATGCCCCGGTGGATGTAGCCGCAGTTGGCATCTATCTTCTCGATGGTTTCACCTTCCAGTGATACACGGAAACGCATTACACCGTGCGTGGCAGGGTGTTGCGGACCGATGTTCACAACATATTCTTCGTCTCCGAAGAGTACCAGTTCTTTATTCTTTATTGTACCATCCGGGTTAAGTGCCAGTTCGGTAGTGGTATCAATGGTTTCTTCATTGTCCATACGTAGCGGATTGTCCTTTTCCGGATCATTGTCCTTACGCATAGGGTATCCTACCCAGTCGTTACGCAGGTAGAGGCGGCGCATGTCGGGATGTCCAATGAAGATGATGCCGTAGAAATCGTATACTTCACGCTCCAGGAAATCTGCTGCTTTCCAGATGTCACTGACACTGGGTAACTCGGCATTCTCGCGGTCCAAGGTAGCGGTACGTACGACTAAACGTTCTCCGGTAGTGGTGGATTCCAGATGATAAACCACTCCTAAACCACGCGGTGTATCTGGCGTATCCTTGTCGGTTGTTTCTCCCCAGTCCATACCGGTCAGGCATTCCAGAAAGTCCATTTGCCGCTCTTGGCGCAGGCGGAACATTTCGGCATGCAAGTCCGTAGGTTTTATAAATCGTATATTATCCATATTTTGATTATGTTTCGTTATTGTAGCTCATCACTCGTCACTATCCGGTTTCGGTTCCTTTCGGTTCACTCCGCCGAAGAATTTCTCTATCTTCACTTTGCGTTGCAACTGCATCATGCCGTAGTAGAACGCTTCCGGACGAGGGGGGCATCCAGGGATGTACACATCCACCGGCAGAATCTTATCTACTCCATTCACTACGTGATAGGATTTCTTGAACGGTCCGCCGCTAACGGCGCACCCACCCACGGCAACCACGTATTTCGGGTCCGGCATCTGGTCGTATAGGCGTTTCAGTACAGGCGCCATCTTATTTGTGATAGTTCCGCACACCATAATCATATCTGCCTGGCGCGGACTGGCACGGGCTACTTCAAATCCGAAACGCGCCATGTCATAGCGCGCGGCACCCAGTGCCATGAACTCGATACCGCAACAGCTTGTTGCAAACGTAAGCGGCCACAGCGAATTGCTGCGTCCCCAGTTGATGAAATCGTCCAGTACGCCGAGGGCGACATTGGCACCTCCGGCATTAAGTTCGCGAACGAGTTTCTCCAACGTTTCATTATCCGTAAATTCTTCATACGGGATAGACTTTATTTTAGGCTTTTTTATTCTTTCCATTCCAATGCTCCTTTCCGCCATGCGTAGGCAAGTCCTAATACCAGGATAAGTAAGAAAAATAAGATACTAAGCAATCCCGCTATTCCCAGGTCGCGGGCAATGACTGCCCATGGAAACAGAAATACCGTCTCCACGTCGAACATCAGAAACAGGATGGCAAACAGATAGTAACCCACCCGGAACTGCATCCATGATTTACCACGGGTAGGAATACCGCACTCGTACGCTTCCATCTTCTGTGGATTGTACGAACGGGGGGATATCGCCTTGGATAACGCGATAACAATACCCACGAAAGCAATTGCCGTCAGCAAGACGACTACTAACAAAGTAAAGTTCATAAATCTAATTAACTTTTAGATGTATATAATAGGATAGTTGGTCGAAGGTAGCAATACCTCTGAATTGCCTTCGACGGACCTTGGCAAGCCTGTAGAACTTGCCTGACTTAGTTTATCAAATGATTATCTTTCTCAGCCCGAATACATAATAGGAGAGCGGATCGGGCACAGGATAGAAAGCGGAATGCAACAACGGATTGCTACTCGGCGAATCGGCCAGCCAGTACATCCGGAAGTAATTCAGCAAAATGAAAAAACTCTTGTTGCCGGGCACCTGTGTGCTGTCCACATTGTCCATATATAAGGGCATGGACGAGAAATGATTGTATATATTACGAATGTTTTGCTGATGTGAGGTAGGAGCCTGAGAAAGGAAACAGCGTTCGCTGTCGTTGCTTATCAAAGTGCACGATATACCCGCCGCCTGAGCTGCACCGTCGTACAATAATACGCCGAGTAGGATAATCATAAAGTATTTTATGCACTGTTTCATTCAACTACTTTTTCATTCGGCTGCAAATGTATAACAAATATTGGCTATTTTGTTATATAGAGATGGCAAATAAGTTTCTTTTTAGCACTTTTTTGCCTTATATCAACTTCTTCTCCAGAATTCCGGAGTGAAAAGTAATAATACGGTAAATAATTCCAGGCGTCCCAGCAACATAAGGAAAGCCATTAACCACTTCGCCACATCGGGTAGTGCATTCCATGAGAAGGCGGGACCGGTTTCTCCTAGCCCGGGACCCATGTTGCCGATACTGGATACGACACACCCCACGGATTCTACAAAACCAATACCCATTCCCATCATAATCAATACGCTGATGATAATGATTACTGCATATATAAAGCAGAAAGCCAGTACTGTAGATTGTATGGAGGGGGAAATCACCTGCTTGTTGATACGTACCGGAAGTATTGCGTTAGGGTGGAGGATATGTTTAAATTCATTGCGGGCCACTTTGCCGAGGATTACCATACGGATACATTTAAGACCACCCGTTGTGCTTCCTGCACAGGCACCCATCAGCATGACGATGGTCAGCAAACCCCACGTCACGGCGGGCCACAACATATAGTCGTCCGTGGCGAATCCGGTGGAAGTGTGCAGTGAAATCACCTGAAACAGTGACTTGCGGAATGCATCTTCCATGCCTATGGGGTTGGAATAATAAAGTATCACTGCGATCAGGCCGGTAAATAATACTACCGACCAGAAATACCACTTTAACTCAGCATCGTGGATAACTTTCTTGAACTTTCGGTTGACAAAGAATAGCAGTAACGTGAAGTTGATACCGGATATGAACATGAAAATGGATATTACATATTCAATATAGGGTGATTGGTAGTAAGCTACACTGGCTTGCTTGGTGGAGAATCCACCTGTGCCTGTAGTGGCAAAGGCATGGCAGACACTGTCGAACCAGTCCATTCCCCCCAGCATCAGCAGGGCGACAAGGATACAGGTGATACCAGCATAAATGCTCCAGATCCATTTGGCTGTGATACCGATGCGCGGATGCACTTTGTCATGTGTAGGTCCGCTGGCTTCGGCAGCAAACACTTGTAAACCGCTGACACCGAATATCGGAAGAATGGCGATGGTGAACATGATAATACCCAAGCCGCCTATCCATTGTGTCATGCTGCGCCAAAAAAGCAGACCGTGGGGGAGTGCTTCGATGTCATCCAATATTGTAGCGCCTGTGCTGCTGAAGCCGGACATCGTTTCAAAGAAGGCGTTGGTAATGCTGGGTATATATCCACTGATGTAGAACGGTAGCATACCGAAAAGCGAGAAGGCTACCCAGGCAAAGCTGACGAGTACATATCCGTCCCTTCGTGTCAGTTGGCGGTCACCGCCTTTGCCCATGGCTGCCAGGAGTAGTCCGGCACCTGCCGTAATACTTGCTGATACCCAGAAATCTACCAACGCTTCATCCTGGTAATAGAATGAAACGCCCGAGCAAAGCAATAGCATCACCGTCTCCAGCAATAGGAGGATACCGATAATCCGTATAACTGTCTTGAAATTAATCATATCATATGAATGAAGAATGTTCTTTTTTTAGTTCTTCATTTAATTAAAGTACTTCTCAATCTTCTTAATCATCATGCTTAGGCAGAATACAACTACGTGATCGCCCGGCAGAATTTGTGTATTACCTGTCACTACGACTCCTTCGCCCTGTCGGATCAATCCGCCGATAGTGGTTCCCTTCGGCAGCCCGAGGTCCTTAACCTGGTGTTTGGTAATTTTAGAGTCGGCTTTCACGGTGAACTCTGCAACGTCGGCATTGGCAAAGGTCAGGCATTTTACGTTACTGACGTCAGCATCCAGCATCATCTGATAGATGTGGCTGGCGGTAATCATCTTCTTATTGATTACCGTACCGATGTCGAGGCTCTCTGCCATACCTATATAATCTATATTTTCTACTTCCGCCACTGTCTTGCTGACGCCCATACGTTTGGCGGCAAGGCAGGAAAGAATGTTTGTTTCCGAGTTTTCCGTCAAGGCTACGAAGGCTTCTGTGTTCTTCAGACCTTCTTCGATAAGCAGATCCATATCGCGTCCGTCCCCGTTGATAATCATAACCTTATCGTCAAGAAGTTCTGTCAGGCGGTTGCAACGGCTCAAGTCATTGTCTATGATCTTCACCTGCATATAGTCGGGTACATATTGGGCGGTTCGCACGGCAATACGGCTTCCACCCATGATCATTACGTTGCGTACGTCGGCATAATCTTCCTTTCCGGCTATCTTACGTATATAAGGTACATACTTGCGGGTAGTGGTGAAGTAAACGATGTCATGCAGTTTGATTACATCGTCACCGCGCGGAATCAGTGTTTCGTTGCAGCGTTTGATGGCTACTACGTGATAGGGCTTGTCTGTTTCGGCAAGCTGGTGCAGAGGAATATCCAGTATTTCCGCTTTTTCACGCATCTTGGTACCGATAAGTATCAGCGATCCGCCACAGAATTCCCACCATTGGCGCACCCAACTCATACGTATGGAAGATACGATTTCTTTAGCGGCAAGCATTTCAGGGTAAATCAATGAGTCAACACCCAGTTTCTTGAAAAATTCCTTGTTCTTGGGCAGAAGATACTCGTAATTGTCAATACGGGCAACGGTCTTTTTTGCACCGAGATTGGTGGCCAGCATACATGCGGTCATGTTACGGCTCTCATCGGGAGTGACGGCTATAAACAGGTCAGCATCTCTAGCCCCCACTTCTTTCAATCCCTGAATGGAGGTAGGCGATGCCGTGACCGTCATTAAATCGAAGTTGGAACTAAGCGTGCTCAACCTCTCTTCATTGTCGTCCATCAATATGATGTCCTGCTTCTCGCGAGACAACAATTTTGCCAAGTGTGTGCCTACTGCGCCGGCACCGGCAATAATAATTTTCATTGCTCTTTATTACTCTTATCCTTGTTTTGTTCTAATCTCAGAACCTCTTTTGCATTCAGAGGGGAAATAACAGCTTGTCCGGTCTCTTCTTCCAATCTTATTCTGGCATCGCGAGCGATACTTCCTCCGCGGCGGGCAACATCAACATGTTCGTTGAAGCTTTCCGGATTATTGGTTTCTGAAATCTCTTTAGTAGAGAGTTCAGCCAGCATATTCAACACTAATTCTTTATTAGTCATATTATCCCGGAGGTTCTCTTTTTTCAAGCCTTTGAAACGTTTGTACTCTTTGGTGGTCTTATCTGCCCAAGTTTGGTAGATAATGTCTGTTAAGGTAGCAAATTGGGCGCCTTCCTCCAGGCCGCAACGTTTCCACTCATCAGTTAGTTCTTTGCGTATCTCGATACTTTTAAGACGTTGATTTATCCAGTTGTCCGAATATCCCAATGCTTTGTATTCCATCATGGAACGTTGAATCGTGAGTTCCGGGTCCTGCATTTCATCCAGCCGCTCTTTGGCAGTTTGGGCCATCCAGAGCTTGAAGGGTTCAGCTTTGGGGGAAGGGATGGATTGAATGAGGCGAAACATTTGCTCAGTAGTGGCAACGTCTGTGAAACGCATCTTACCGTCTGCTGACAGCATTTTTAACTGGTGACAGTTTGTCACCGTTTCATTTCCTTCCTCTTTTAATCGTTGTTTAAGCTTATTCCAATATTTCCTACCGTCAACACTTTCGGTAAGAATGCTTACTACATCTACTATTGAGAAATACCATTCCTCCGTCTCGTCATCCCAAGCCGTACGTACTTTTTTCTCCTCAAATATCTTTATTGCTTCTTTCTTTGTCATGACAATTTATGTTTATGGCCTCTATGATTCCTTCCTCATCCATGCCACACAGATGATACAATTCCTGTATCGTGCCATGTTCTACAAACTTGTCCGGTACTCCTATGCGGTGTACGTGTGGTGTATATTCGTTGTCCGACATAAATTCCAGGATGGCAGTCCCCATGCCGCCTTTCCGTATGCCGTCTTCAATGGTGATGATGCGGGAAAATGAGCGTCCTATTTCGTGGAGCATCTCCTCGTCCAGTGGTTTGAGGAAACGCAGGTCGTAATGTGCTATTGAGATGTCTTTTTCTTTTTCCGCCCGTTCGATGGCCTTTGCGGCAATGTTCCCTATCGGGCCGAGGGTAACGACTGCCATATCTTTACCGTCCTTCAGCTTGCGTCCTTTGCCAACCGGGATTTCTTCCAACGAGCATTTCCAATCCTTGAGCACACCGCGCCCACGGGGGTAGCGGATAACGAACGGACCTTTGTCCGGCAGCTGTGCCGTGTACATGAGGTGGCGCAGCTCGTGCTCGTTCATGGGCGAGGAAATTGTCAGGTTGGGGATAGGGCGGAAGTAGGCCAGGTCGAACACGCCGTGGTGGGTCGGTCCGTCTTCTCCTACCAGCCCGGCACGATCCAGGCAGAGCACAACGGGGAGTTTGAGTATGGCGATATCATGAATGACATTGTCGTAAGCACGTTGCATGAATGACGAATAGATGTTGCAGAAAGGTTGCATCCCTTCTTTGGCCATACCACCTGAGAAAGTAGCTGCATGTCCTTCGGCAATGCCTACGTCAAAAGCACGGTCGGGCATTGCCTGCATCAGCATATTCATGGAACACCCTGTAGGCATGGCGGGAGTGACGCCGACGATGCGTGGATTCTTTTCGGCAAGTTCCACCAAGGTTTCGCCGAAAACGTCCTGATACAGCGGTGGCAGGTTGTGTGTATCCGCTGTAAAGCGTTCACCCGTTTCGGGATCGAACTTTCCCGGTGCATGCCAAATGCCCGGAGCCTTCTCGGCAGGTTCGAAGCCTTTCCCCTTAATGGTGTGCAGGTGCAGGATTTTCGGTCCCTTCATATCTTTGATGTCCCGCAGGATACGTGCGATGTTCTTCACATCGTGTCCGTTGATGGGGCCGAAGTAGCGGATATTCATTCCTTCGAAGATATTCTGTTGTTGGGCAGCTATTGATTTCAGGCTGTTTCCAAAGCGGATAAGTGCTTTACGGCGATCTTCGTTGAGAATGCCCACTTTGAACAGCATCTTGGATACTTTGAAGCGGAGTTGGTTGTATCGGTTTGAGGTGGTCAGGTTGAAGAGATATTGCTTCATGCCGCCTACACTGCGATCTATAGCCATCTCGTTATCGTTCAGAATGATAAGCAGGTTGTTGGAGCTTGCTGAGGCATTGTTCAATCCTTCGAATGCCAGTCCGCCGCTCATGCTGCCATCGCCAATTACGGCAACCACATGGCGGTCTTTTTCTCCTTTTTCTTCTGCCGCTACCGCCATGCCGAGAGCCGCTGAAATGGAGTTCGAAGCATGTCCGCAAGTGAAAGTGTCATAATCGCTTTCATCGGGAGAAGGGAAAGGGCGGATCCCTTTGAATTTCCGGTTTGTGGAGAATGTTTCCCGACGTCCGGTCAGTATCTTATGGCCATACGCCTGATGGCCTACGTCCCACACGATGCGGTCGTAAGGAGTATTGAACACGTAATGCAGGGCGACGGTCAGTTCTACCGTCCCCAAACTGGCTGCAAAGTGTCCCGGGTTGCACGAAACTTCTTTAATAATGTCCTGCCGCAATTCTTTGCAAATTTCCGGAAGCTGATCAACGCTCAGTTTACGCAGATCTTCGGGATCAGAAATAGAATTTAGCAAGTTATATGTTGTTGGTTCTGTCTTCATCTCTGTTCTGAGGATTACAAATTGCAAAATTAGTAAAAGAAAACGGAAGGTATTCCCTTTTTTGGGGAAAAATATGAATCCTTGCCGCTTTAACATTAGTTCTTCTCCTTTTTTATCTTAATATTTCGAGAACTCTTCTCCTTTGGATTGTTCCGTCAGAATAGATTCACTACATTTGTCCCCTCAAAAACAGAATATCATGGAAGACTGCTTTAATTATGATTCGGTGCCTTTAAATTACCTCCACTGTCTTAACCCTGATTGTGAGCGAAGTGAAAGTTGCCTGCGCCATCTTGTTACGTTGCATGTGCCGCAAAGTGTGAAGAGTATTGTAACGGTGAATCCTGCCAATTATCCTATGGATGCCGGTCAGTGTCCTTACTTCCGAAGCACTGTGAAACTTCGTTATGCCTGGGGCATCAGTACCCTCTTTGATAACATCCCCTATAAGAAAGCGTTGCTGTTGAAAGGGATGATTCGTACTCTCTTTCCAAAACCCACTTATTACCGTATCCTGCACAAGGAACGTGGACTCTCACCGGCAGAACAGGCGGAAATTGCCGGGCTTTTTGCACAAGCGTGCATTACGGAAACTCCTGCATTCGATAGTTATACCGAAGAATATGCCTGGGACGGATATCATGTGCCAAAAGCCATAAATTCCCTCTAAGCTGTTGTCTGATAAGAGGATGGGTGTGCCACTCGGTTTAGTCGTAGTGAAACACTCGTTCAGTCGTAGTGGGAAGTACCTTCAGTCGTAGTGGGAGATGCCTTCAGTCGTAGTGGGAAATACTTTCACTCGTAGTGGGAAAGATATTCTGTTATAGTGCCGGTATTGTTTCTCTTACTTTTATTTGCCCCTTTAAAACAAATTGATTAGTTTTGTTGCTGTAATGTATAACTTCGTTTTCGTATGGAAAACATCATATATTGACTTTTGCATTAAAAAAATGCAGAAGTGTATGTTGAAGGCAACATTAGAACTTATTTACATAAATAAAATGGAAAAGGATATCTTTTTTAATGTAGCGGACATCGTGAAGCGTGCCAAGCGTGTATTGAACTTCAAAACAGATGCCGATCTGGCTACCTACCTGGGTGTATCGCGTTCCACACTTAGTAACTGGATTGCACGAAACAGCATTGACTTCCCGTTGTTGCTGAGTAAGATGAAAGACGTGGATTATAACTGGTTATTAGTAGGGAAGGGAACCCCTATGAGCCATTTACAAAGTTACCATAGCGAACTGGCGACAGGTAATGTTGAGATAATACACAATTCCAAAACGCCGGATGCGATGAAAGACCGCAGTGTAGTGCTGTACGACATTACTGCTGCCGCTAATCTGCGTACATTGCTTGCCAATAAGCACCAGTTTGTGATGGGAAGAATACAAATACCTAGTATTCCCGTATGCGACGGTGCCCTTTATATTAGTGGGGACAGTATGTATCCCATCCTGAAATCGGGAGATATTGTAGGTTTCAAGGAAATGAACAGCTTCAGCAATGTCATTTATGGTGAAATGTATCTAGTCTCATTCGATATTGATGGCGATGAGTATCTGGCAGTGAAGTATGTGAACCGTTCGGAGCAGGAGGGTTGCATTAAACTTGTGAGTTATAATCCGCACCATGAACCGATGGATGTTCCCTTTGCTTCCATTCAGGCAATGGCTATCGTGAAATTCTCTATCCGGAAGAATATGATGATGTAAACGTATGAACTTTTCTACCCCTGTTGAATTACCTTCCGATCTGCCCCGTTTTACTCAGGCGGACGAACTTCTGTTGATGGGTTCCTGCTTTGCCACCAACATCGGTGCACTGCTTGCGGATGCCAGATTTCGTCCGGATGTCAATCCATTTGGGGTTCTTTATAATCCTTTGTCTGTTTCAACAGCTTTACGTGAGTTGGTGACGGGCAGACTGTATAAAGAAGAAGACCTGTTTTTCTTTCGTGAGTGCTGGCATAGCCCGATGCATCATGGTGATTTTTCTTCTCCCTCTGCAGAAGAAGTGTTGCAGCGTATTAATATCCGTCTGCAAACAGCGCACGAACGTATCCACCATTTGAACTGCCTGATGTTGACTTTTGGTACAGCGTGGGTGTACGAACAGAAATCCACGGGACATGTGGTTGCTAATTGTCATAAACAACCGGAGTCTGTCTTTACCCGTCGCCGGCTCAGCGTGCAGGAGATTGTATCGGATTATACCTCTCTCTTCTCCGGTTTGATTGCTCGGAATCCGAAGTTGAAAGTGATTCTTACGGTCAGCCCCATCCGCCACGTACGCGACGGGATGCACGCTAATCAATTGAGTAAAGCTATACTTCTGCTTGCCATCGATCAGTTACAGACTTCTTTTCCCGGACATGTCTTTTATTTTCCGGCTTATGAACTCTTACTCGACGAGCTTCGCGACTATCGTTTTTATGCCGATGATATGGTGCATCCATCTCCCTTGGCGGTACGCTATGTATGGGAGAAGTTCGTGCAGACCTGTCTCTCTGAGGACGCGTTAGAGATTATGCAGGAAAGTGAAAATATCAATAAAGCGCTATCTCATAAGCCCTTCCATCCGGAGTCAGACGAGTATAAGCGTTTTTTAGGACAAATTGTGTTAAAAATCGACCGACTTAACAAAAAATACCCGTACTTAGATTTCAAAAAAGAGAAAGATATATGTCATATACGATTGAAACAATAGCCGAACGCATCAGTGCACGACGTGTGGGGGACACGCCGGCAACCATAGATTGGTTACTTACCGATAGCCGTTCCTTGAGTTTCCCCGAAGAAACCTTATTTTTTGCCTTAACTACCAAGCGCAATGATGGCGCACGCTATATTCCTGACTTGTATTCACGCGGTGTTCGCAATTTTGTAGTCAGCAAAGAAGCTTATAAATGGGTGGAAAGCGGACAATTGGCAATGAGTAATTCGGATATGTTAGCTGTTAATTTCCTTGTGGTCGCCAATCCGTTGAAGGCTTTGCAGAAGTTGGCGGAACAACACCGTGAACAGTTTCAGATACCGGTTATCGGCATAACGGGCAGTAACGGAAAGACGATTGTAAAGGAATGGCTTCATCAATTGCTCAGCCCTGAACGGGTGATTGTTCGTTCACCACGCAGCTATAATTCGCAGATCGGCGTGCCGCTGTCCGTTTGGCAGATGAACGAGCAGTCCGAACTCGCTATTTTCGAAGCTGGAATTTCGGAGATGGGAGAGATGCGTGCCTTGCAGAATATTATCAAACCTACCATTGGCATACTGACCAATATCGGCGGAGCTCATCAGGAGAACTTCTTCTCTTTGCAAGAGAAGTGCATGGAAAAACTGTCGCTCTTCAAGAACTGCGATGTGGTGATCTATAATGGTGATGATGAGTTTATCAGTAATTGTGTGGCGAAGTCTATGCTCAGTGCCCGTGAAATAGCATGGAGCCGGAAAGATATGGAGCGTCCCCTGTTTATAAGTAAGGTGGAGAAAAAGGAGGATTGTACCGTCATTTCTTATCGTTATCTGGAGATGGATAATACCTTTATACTGCCTTTTATTGACGATGCTTCCATTGAGAACTCGCTTAACTGCCTGGCTGCCTGTCTTTATCTGATGCTTCCTGCCGAGAAGATTACGGAGCGTATGGCGACACTGGAACCGGTGGCTATGCGCCTGGAAGTGAAGGAAGGTAAAAACGGTTGCCTGCTGATAAATGATAGCTATAACAGTGATCTCGCTTCACTGGACATTGCACTCGATTTTCTTTACCGTCGTTCGCAGAGTAACGGACTGAAGCGGACTCTTATCCTCTCGGATATACTGGAAACCGGACAGAATGCGCCGACGCTTTACCGGAAAGTATCGCAGCTTGCCGGTAGCCGCGGCATTGAGCGTATCATCGGAGTAGGCAGTGAGATATCTTCGTGTGCCGCACGCTTTGACATCGAGAAGGCTTTCTATCCTAATACAGAAGCCCTGTTGCGCGCTATTTCCCGTGGAGAACTGCGGTTGGAGAATGAGATTATATTGATAAAAGGTGCCCGTCAGTTCGGTTTTGATGCTTTAACGGAAGAACTGGAGAAAAAGGTACACGAGACCATTCTTGAGGTGAATCTTGGAGCCATGATAGCTAATCTGAACTATTACCGCAGTCGGCTGCGTCCGGATACGAAGATGGTGTGCATGGTGAAAGCATCAGCCTATGGAGCCGGTTCGTATGAGATTGCCAAGACATTGCAGGAACATCATGTCGATTTCCTGGCTGTGGCTGTGGCTGATGAAGGTTCCGAACTCCGCAAAGCGGGTATTACGGCAAGCATCATCATTATGAACCCGGAGATGACCGCGTTCAAGACCATGTTCGACTATAAACTGGAACCAGAAGTGTATAGCTTCCACCTGCTGGATGCACTGATTAAAGAGGCGGAGAAGGAGGGAATCACTAACTTCCCGATTCATATAAAACTGGATACGGGTATGCATCGTCTGGGCTTTGCTGCCAAAGATATGCCGCGATTGATTGAACGGCTGAAAGGACAGAATGCAGTGATTGCCCGTTCGGTATTCTCGCATTTTGTGGGTAGTGATGCGGCACAGTTCGATGCGTTTACACGTGGACAGATTGAAATGTTTGAAGCGGCATCCATGCAGTTGCAGGAAGCATTTCCGCATAAGATACTCCGGCACATCTGCAATTCGGCAGGTATTGAGCGCTTCCCGGGTGCACAGTTCGACATGGTACGGTTGGGTATCGGTTTGTATGGTGTCAGTCCCATTGATAACAGCATTATCAATAATGTGAGCACACTGAAAACTACCATCCTGCAAATACGTGATGTACCCCAGGAAGACACAGTAGGCTATAGCCGCAAGGGGCATCTGACACGTAATTCACGGATTGCCGCATTGCCTATCGGATATGCCGACGGGTTGAACCGTCATCTTGGCAACGGCCACGCCTATTGCTTGGTGAATGGCCAGCGTGCGCCCTATGTGGGTAACATCTGTATGGACGTTTGCATGATTGACGTTACGGACATTGACTGTAAGGAAGGGGATGCCGTAGAGATTTTCGGCGATCATCTGCCTATTACGGTACTTTCCGATATTCTTGAAACCATTCCTTACGAAGTGCTGACAAGTATTTCTACACGGGTGAAAAGAATCTATTATCAGGATTAATCGTCCGTTCGTGAGCTGTATATGCTTCCCGGTTATTCGGCTTGACACAGAAAGTTTTCGTTTTAATCTGTGTAAATCTGTGTAATCTGTGGTGAAACTATTATATTTGCAACAAATTTAAAAGACTACGGATATGACAAACTTACTTTTATTAGGCTTTCTGCCCAGCGGTTCCGAATGGGTTATCATCGCCCTGTTAATACTGTTGTTGTTTGGTGGTAAGAAAATCCCCGAACTGATGAAAGGACTCGGTAAAGGTGTGAAGAGCTTCAAAGATGGTGTGAATGAAGCAAAAGAAGAAATAAACAAGGCAAAGGATGATATAGAAGAGCCGGCTTCAAAAAATAAATGAGTTACATAAGCTACGAGCTACAAGCTACAAAGCTACAAGTGGTTGCGCGATTATGCCGCATGGCACTCGTAGCTTGTAACTCGTAGCTACTTACTACTATGGCAGATAAGGAATTAACCTTTTGGGATCATTTGGACGAACTGCGCCGTGTATTGTTTCGGGTACTCGGTGTATGGTTTGTATTGGCTGTCGGTTATTTTATTGCGATGCCGTGGCTGTTTGATAACGTAGTGTTAGCTCCCTGTCACAATGACTTCGTTTTCTACGACGTGCTGCGCTATGTGGGAAAAGTTTTCGATCTCCATGATGATTTCTTCACACAGGATTTCCACGTTAAACTAATCAATATTAATCTGGCTGCCCCGTTCTTTATTCACATGTCCACTGCATTCTGGATGTCGGTGGTGACGGCTACGCCTTATATCTTTTTTGAAATCTGGCGGTTTATCAGTCCTGCGCTCTATGCTAATGAGCGGCGTGGCGTGAAGAAAGCCCTGTGCATTGGTACGGTGATGTTCTTCCTCGGTGTACTTCTGGGCTATTTTATGGTCTATCCGCTGACGCTGCGTTTTCTTTCCACCTATCAATTGAGCGCGGCTATTGAGAACCAGATTTCTTTGAATTCCTACATAGATAACTTCATGATGCTGGTGCTCTGCATGGGACTGGCTTTCGAATTGCCGTTAGTGACGTGGCTGCTTTCGCTCTTGGGACTGGTACATAAATCTTTCCTGCGCAAATACCGCCGTCATGCACTGGTGCTTATCGTGATTATTTCAGCTATCATTACGCCGACTGGCGACCCCTTCACCCTGACTGTGGTTTCCGTTCCGCTTTATCTGCTCTATGAGTTGAGTATCCTGATGATTAAGGATAAAAAGACCGACGCGGACGAGACTGATGAAGAGAAGGAGGAATAATGAAAGAAGAAGCACGGGAATACTACCATTTCTTGCTTACTGTCTGCCAGGATGAAAATATTCCGCTGGTAACAGTTTATCGTCAGCTTCGTGAATTTCTGGAACGCCTTTGCCGTACGCAGATGCCGGACGGTAGCCTGCAAATGACGGACCTTTCCGCTCGTGTCAGTTTTGTGGCCTCAAAAGTGGGGCTCTCCGTAGTGGAACAAAACCGCTTGCACACCTTCCGACTGACTTCCAATGCCGTACTGAATCGGCAATCCGAACCTTCGCGCGAGAATCTGTTGCGTGACATCAAGACATTGACCTTCTTTGTGAAACGGTTGACGGGTGAGGATATCCCTGCTGAACTATATCATCAGCTTCCCCGTGCAGATGCCACTTATATTGTTGCTCCGCCCGCAAAAGAACGGATACGCCGGATGCGTGTCTGCTTCCAGTATGCTGACGACACTTTTCTATATGTATTGCCTGTAGATACCGTTGCCGATGAACCGCTGAGGGTACGCTACAATGTATCTCAGGTGAATGAGGAATTTGCCGAGACTTGCAAACTGCTGTGGCGTCATGCGCAGGTTAACCTGCTGGATGTAGCTGTAGATGAGGCTGGTATACTGACGCCTTCCTTTATTATACTGGAACCGGACTATCTGTTGGATATCAGCTCGTTGGCAGAGTGCTTTAAAGATTACGGGCATCATCCTGCCAATTATTTGCTGGCACGCCTGCAATCTCCTGACAATACGCGTCCGCTGTTGCTTGGAAACATCGCCAATCTTTTTCTGGATGAGTGGATCTATGCCAAGAAGGAACCGGACTATCTGACTTGTATGAAGAAAGCGTTCCGTACCTATTCCATTGATTTGGCCGCGTGTGCTGATTTGTTGGATAAAGAAAAGGAAAAGGAATTCTTCGCTGATTGTAAACGGCACTTCGACCATATCCGACAAACGGTGACGGAGACTTTCCGTGCTCCCGGTTATGAACTGGATAAGACGGATGCCGTACTGGAACCTACCTATATCTGTGAAGCTCTGGGATTGCAAGGTCGCCTGGACTATATGCAGCGCGATATGTCTTCCTTCATAGAAATGAAGTCGGGCAAAGCTGACGAGTATTCTATCCGGGGCAAGGTGGAGCCGAAGGAGAATAATAAGGTACAGATGTTGTTGTATCAGGCGGTATTGGAATACTCCATGGGAATGGATCACCGCAAGGTAAAAGCTTATTTGCTCTATACCCGCTATCCGTTATTATATCCCGCTCGTCCGTCGTGGGCGATGGTGCGCCGTGTAATGGATGTGCGCAACCGGATTGTGGCGAATGAATACGGTATGCAATTACGTAATAGTCCGCACTATACGGCAGAGCGGCTGAAGGATATTCATCCGGATACACTGAATGAGCGCCACCTGAACAATACATTGTGGAAACGCTATCTTTACCCTGCCATTGATGCCGTGATGCAGCGTCTTCGGGCGCTTACACCGTTGGAACAATGCTATTTCTATACACTCTATAATTTTATTACGAAGGAACTGTACACTTCAAAATCGGGAGATATTGATTATGAAGGGCGTACAGGTGCTGCCGCCTTGTGGCTTTCTACGCTTGAAGAAAAGTGTGAAGCGGGAGAAATATTATACGATCTGACAATCACAGAGAATCATGCGGCGGATCTGCATAAAGCATACCTTGTGTTGGCACGGGCTAATCAGCGGTCGGCGCAGACATTGCCGAATTTCCGTGAAGGTGACTCCATCGTTCTCTATCAACGTAATAATGATACGGACAACGTAACCAATAAAATGGTATTCAAAGGAAATATAGAGCGAATCACCGACCAAGATATCCGTATCCGGCTTCGTGCTTCGCAACAAAATATTTCCGTGCTTCCTCCCGACAGTCATTATGCCATCGAGCATGATTATATGGATACTTCTTTCCGCAGTATGTATCTGGGACTTTCTGCCTTTCTTTCTGCCAACAAGGATCGCCGGGACCTGTTGCTATTCCAGCGACAGCCGGAGTTTGACGTTTCTTTCGATCCTCGCATTGCAGTTGCTCCGGATGATTTCTCCCGTATCACCCTGAAAGCCCAGGCTGCTAAAGATTATTTTCTTTTGGTAGGTCCTCCGGGCACCGGAAAGACTTCCCGTGCTCTACGCGGTATGGTGGAAGCCTTCTATCGTGAGGGGAAGCAGATATTATTGCTCTCGTACACTAATCGTGCAGTGGATGAAATCTGCAAAACCCTCTCTGCCATTACGCCTGAGATTGATTTCATCCGTATAGGGAGTGAACTTTCCTGCGATATACCTTTCCGTTCACATCTGATAGAGAATGTGCTGGAATCCTGCTCTTCACGTCGTGAGGTGCATGCCTGCATAGAGCGTTGCCGTGTTTTTGTGGGCACTGTCTCCACATTCTCCTCCAAAACGGAATTGTTCCGTCTGAAAACTTTCGATGTGGCTATTGTGGATGAGGCTACTCAGATACTGGAACCACAACTGCTGGGGCTTCTTTGTGCGCGTAATGTGGCGGGTGGAAATGCTATTGGTAAGTTTATTCTCATTGGTGATCATAAACAATTGCCCGCCGTCGTGCTTCAATCCGAATCCCAATCTGAAGTCTGCGAGGACTGCCTGCATAGCATCGGTTTGCATAATTTGAAAGATTCCCTTTTTGAACGCCTCTACCGGAATTCTGCCGATACCACTCATCACTTATCACTCATAACTAACCGCTCCTACGACATGCTTTGTCGCCAGGGACGTATGAATGTGGAAGTGGCTCGTTTTCCTAATCATGCCTTTTATGGTGGACTACTGGAACCTGTCGGTTTGCAACACCAGCAAGGGGAACTGACACTTGCTCCGGGGTTGGAAAATGATGAATTTGCAGATATACTGGTGCGTCGTGTGGTTTTTCTTGCCTCAGTGCCGGAGGTCGCTTCGCAATCTGCAAAGATTAATCATTTTGAAGCACAGCTCGTAGCCAGACTGGCAGCTGCTATCTATCGGCAATATGACGGTACTTCCGGTTTTCGTCCTGCCTTGACTTTGGGGATTATTACTCCCTATCGTAGTCAGATAGCTCTTATTAAAAGTGAAATAGCCGCTTTGGGCATTCCGTGTTTAAACGATATCCTGGTAGATACTGTAGAGCGCTTCCAGGGGAGTGAGCGCGATGTGATTATTTATTCCTTCTGTGTGAACCGTACTTATCAATTGAAATTCCTTGCCAATCTTACGGAAGAGGGTGGGGTATGGATTGACCGGAAATTGAATGTGGCTCTCACCCGTGCCCGTAAGCAATTGTTTATGACAGGTGTACCCCATCTGCTACGGCAAAATCCTATCTATGCGGACTTGTTGGATAGTATTTTCCGAAACGGAAAGAACTGTGGTTTGTAGGAAGGGAGTTTTTTTCCCTATTGGCAAAATAAATTTCTCTAATAGGGTGGTAATTTCTAATCTGAGTTTCATTTAGCAAATCTTAAATGTTCCTCTTTTCTTTATATCTTTTATTAGTATTTCTGAATGCAATAAACCTCTATCTTTGTCGAACGTTTTTTTCATAGAGATTTAGATTTAAGGTTAGAAGAATTGTGGAAGTCGTGAGACTTCCCTTTTTTTCATCTTAAAGTTTTGCGCTCCTGTATCTCTCATGGCCGTTTGAAGGTACTTTTGCTAAAGTATACTGAGGTTCATGTTTTTCACAGGAGAGTGCAGAAGAGAGTCGCTTCGTGAGAAGGGGCTTTTTTTGTGCCCATCAGAATTCATCAGAATAACGCAATCATGAAGATTGTTCATTGTCGCTCAATTTTCATGTTAATCTTCCTTCTTAATATGCTCAAGAATACGCCCCAGATGATATTCAACAACGCCCTCATTGTAAGTTGTATCAAGTACTTCTACAATAGCGCTTTCTCGATTTTTATTATACCCCACGTATAGGCGGAGCGCATCATATCTGCGCAAATAGCGTTTGCCATCGGCCTCATCTATGAAGGTGTATTTCTTGATGGTTGTCTGTTTCAGTTCTCGATATTCAATCTTTTTATCACCATTCATTATATCATCAAAGAATGTTTTCTTGATAATCAGGGTAAGGATTTTCATTCCGGAGGTGTCAAACGAAGATTCTGCTTTCACAACCGTCTTTTCAAGGCACTTCATTTGAGGATTGTAGGCATAACGGGTGATACTACCATCCAGTATCTTACGAATGATAGTCTCTATTACCGGAAAAGGAACCACAAACCATTCCTTAGGATGGCAAACTGTGCCTGCTTTATCTGTAATCGTTATCTGCATCTGCACCGCATCGAGTACTTGATGGATAAGTGTTTCAAATACATGACTATTCAGATTCACAATCTTATAAGAAGCTTCTATCTTGACCGGAGCCATCAAATAAGTGGGGTCATTGGCGGCATCGGCAATTCTTTCTTCTACGGTGTTAATAGTGAACCCAATCTTGTAAAGGTCTTGTTGATTGGCGATTTCGGGTTTAACGGAAAGTGAACTCAATATGTAGATATAACCTGTCACTTGGTCATTGCCGGTGAGATTGTCCGCACTAAACATGGATTGCTCGGTTTCTTCTTGGGTGGCGGTAATGGCAAAGCCTGAAGCCATTACATTCTTACGCAATGTTTGGAGCAGAATATCAGATTCTGTTCCATTCTCAAAGATGCAGCGAGTTCGACCATCTTTTGTACCGTTGGCAGCTTGGATATATTTTCCTATGCTCTGCAACAGCACCATCTGCCCATCCACAATGTAGTAGCAACCCTCTACCATACTGTCTGTTTTGGAAGTCTTTATCAAGCTTCGTTTGCCGGTGCGCAGGTCATGATGTATCTGTTTAAATCCCTCTTGAAAAACTGCGAAATCCTCGCAAACCTTACGTTGTGCATAGTGATCCGGCTGAGCACGTTCCGCTTCAGCTTTTCTCATATCCGCCGGTATGTCGAATAGAGCTATTTCTTTATCCGATAAATCGAGTAAGGGGTCGTTCAGCAAATCGTCCAATTCTTCGTCTATATTCATACTTGTTCCTCCTCCAATAGATTCAATCGGTCGTAAACCCTTAAACCTTCATGTGCATCACGGCGCAATGCCGAAAGCGAGCGTGCCAACATTTTCTCTTTCAAATCTCCTTTGTTTTGAGGTAGAATCCCCCCGTGGGCATCCACCCAATCGGCAATCTCCATCAGCGATTTCACTCGTCTGTCATCCGGAGTGACGGGTGCGGCTTTCGGACGAACCCCTTCCAATAAAGGGTCGTCAAACAGTTCAACTAATTCTTGTGGCCATTCCATGCTTATTTGGTGTTTTCGGGTTCATAATCCAATCCCATCATCTTACGGATTTTGAGGTTCTTAATCATCTGCAACGCGCAAGCCAATTCGCGTGTCTCCGGATTCGGGTCGGTGATAGAAGGCTGCTGTCCGCCGTGTTCGGCTATCCATTGCTTCAATGGTCCTTTGAACAGAGTGATTGCCATCTCCAGTGGCATGTCAAATTTCTGCTCGGCAATGGTGTCTTGAATAATCTTCAGCGTAGGTGCATCTACCGTTTTAGACAACACTTCATAGGCACGTTGGAAAGGGTTAATCGTATCTATGAGGTTGACGCTCAATTTGTCTATGTTGATAAAGCGATTCGTCAACTTCAAAAGGCGATTGCCTTCGCTCTCTCGTTCTCCGTCTTCTTTTATTTCGGTAAGGTCAATCGGATTTCCTTTCTCATCTACCACGTCATTGCCTTTGATAATTGTGTCGAGCAATACACGTTGGCGCACTTCTTCCACTTCTCCCTCATTCAAATCCGGATATTTCTCACGGATTACTTTCGGTATCAGATGTTGTGTAATGGCTTCGGCTGTGGTGCTGCCACTGATGGCTTTTACCACCATATCATCTTGCAGAATGCTGGCTTTCAAGTCGTCAAGCTGCTCTTCTACTATCTGTTTGGTCTTTACACTCGATAGCGGTTTCAATCCCTCTACTACAATGGTATGCACCGTGTCATTCTCACTGTCGGCTTCTTCCTCCTTGCTCGTCTTGAAATGCCAGCTTGGCGCCATTACCTGTTCCATCAACAGCGAAGCGGTAATCGCTTTCAAGAAATCGTTGACCGCCACTTTTACATCGGGCTGCTCGGCATCGGGCATGGCTATCATATTGATAAAGCGAGCTGTCTCTTTGCCATGGCTGTCGCGCGTGCAGCGACCTATTATTTGTACTACCTCCGTCAGCGAACCACGCACACCGATGGTAAGACAGGTGTCGCACCATTCCCAGTCAAAACCTTCCTTAGCGGTTCCCAAGGCGATGATAATGTCCATATCCTCGGCACGTTTCATCTTGTTCAGATAGTCATACACCCTTTCGCGAGTCTGCGGATTATCTTCCACGAGGTCTGCCACTTTCAGCAGTCGTCCGTCGGAAGTTCGGAGCGTGTAAATCCCTCTGTTGTAATCGTGTTCCACTTCTTCGCCTATCAGGTGCATAATCTCTGCCACTTCTGCATATTTGCCCTTGGCCGAAGCAGCCCGGCTGTTGATGGAAGGAATGTGAATGATAGTCTTGCGACGCATATCAAGCACTTCTGAAAGATGGTCGAGATAGACGCCTTTATAGAAGTGATAGCCCAATACCAGATTTTTCAGATAACGATAACCGTTGAGTTGCTGATAATAATTATAAGTGACGGGATAGAATCGGGCTTCGTCCTCGGCACGGAGCACCGGTATGCCATCACCACGGAAATAGCTGCCCGTCATGGCTATAATATGCCCTGTGGAGTTATTCATCACTCTGCGCACCGTATCGCCCAAGCTGTTGTTGGCATCGGCGCTGGTATGATGGAACTCATCAATGGCAAGCAGACAATCGTTCCAATCGGCGTCGTCAAGCTGCTTCATGGCATTGCGAAGGGTGGCATGGGCGCAAACCAGCACTTTGCTCTTACTGTCTTTCAGGAACTCACAGAAGATTCCGGCCTTATCTGTTTCATTGCCGTTTGATGAACAAAGGTTATAATAAGGAGCAACCGTCCAGTCGGTAAAGAAACCCTGCTTTTTCAAGTCGGTATCTTGGAATGAACGTCCGATGCTCTTTTCGGGTACAGCCACCACCACTTTCTTAATGCCCTGATGCTCCAATTTGTCGAGAGCAATGAACATGAGCGCACGGCTCTTTCCGCAGGCCGGAGGCGCCTTGATGAGCAAGAAACGTTTGTCGCGATACTGATAAGCCTTGGCTTGCATCTCGCGCATACCCAGTTCATCGGTATTAGCCGATTTGCCACTTTGGATGTAGTGAATATCTACAAAGTTATTCTGTTTCGTCTCCATGTTCATTTTTCATTTCTCATTCAAAAGGTTATACAATTCGTTCATATCGTCATCGTCCGCCTTTCTTGCTTCCTCAGCCTTGCGTTTTTGATTAAATTCTTCATAACGCTGTGCCACGACTTGTTTCATTTCAGCATTCGAAATATGTCCTTTGTCTGCCAACACATCTTTTCCCTGAAAAGACAATAGACCATTCACGTTGTTCCTCCAAAAGTCGAGTGTTAAGTCTTTCCGCTCTTTCACTCGCATCTCTGCCGAGTCGAGGAAGAGTACGGTCAATCGGTTCAGCATATCTATTTCATCTTGCTTCAGATAGTTCTTGGCGATTAAAGCATCCCCTTTTCTCACCACAGCCCCTTCCCATGCTGTGAGCGCCATATTAGGCGCAGCCGGATCAGCTCTTGATACAATAATCTCGGCTGCTGTTTGATGTGTCACAGCAAATAGTAATTTGTTTTGTGTTTCTGCAAAAAACATTTGTGTTGCCTTGTCGGTGGCATCGTAGTCGCTACTTAGTTTCAGCAAGTCGCGCACCTTTTGGTAGAATCGTTTCTCGGAAGCGCGAATTTCACGGATTCTTTCCAGCAGTTCGTCAAAGTAATCAGGGCGACCATCGGGGTTCTTCAGTCGTTCATCATCCATGGTAAATCCCTTAATCATGTATTCTTTGAGATGCTGATTCGCCCAAATGCGGAATTGTACACCTCTCTTGCTTCTTACTCTGAAGCCAATAGCCAAAATCATGTCTAAGGAATAGAACTTAACGTTATATTCTTTGCCATCGGCGGCAGTTATTAAGTAATCCTTAATAACTGAATCTCTAACCAACTCATTGTCATTTAGTATATTAGCAATGTGCATGCTAATGTTAGGAACAGAGGTGGCAAAAAGTTCTGCCAACTGATTTTGGTTCATCCACACCTGTCCGTCTTTTGCCATCAATGCCACCTTGACTTTGCCGTCAGCTGTGTTATAGATGATTATATTTTGTTCGTCCATCTTTATTCTTTATTTCAATTCATTATTTGATAACTGCAACAACTGTCGCGCTTTTGATATTCTTCTATTTCTTAGATGTCATTTTCTCGTAAAGTTTAAACAGACACTCCAGCCGGGCTTCATCATTGGCGAAGGGGTAGCTGGGATAGCAGCTATCTACAATATCATCGAGGGCGGCATGTGCTTCGCGAAGGTCTTGTGGCATCTTGTCGGGGTCGTACATCTCGGCAAGGGTCTTTTCGGGATGGCCGGCACGTGTGATAAGCACTTCCTCGGCGGCTTCGGTGAGTTGGGCGCGCTTCTCATCGCTGATTTTTGGGAAAGGGAAGGTGTTGTAACAAAGCTGCGCAGAGTAACGATATCGAGTTTCAAGTTTTCCTCCTACCGTCCGCACCCATGCCATGTGCATCTTGCTTTCAAGAAGGCCAAAGAGCCAAGTTTCGCCATCGTAAATGGCGAAAGCGGAATTAGATACCACTGTGCCAGCATCGAGATAACCCATCGGGATATATGCTCTGTTTTCAGAAGAAACTGCGGGAATGATGATACAAGAACTTTCTTTATATCTTATTTCTCCAAATAGGTGAGGTGTTTCTGCAAGTTTTACAGTAGCTTGTTTTTTGCTTTTCAATCGCATTTGTTTGCAAGCATTGATGCGCTTTACAAATTCTTGATTATTCAGAGCCGTTGGCAAGGTATTATTTGTAATCCATATACAGAAACGTTCTTTTCCATTGATAAATTCTTCTGAACCGATAAAAGGTTTAATAAAATCAGCATCCATAGGATATTTATCTAAGAATTCTTTTTTTTCTTCTCTGTCCAAAACAAAAGTTCCATCATCTTTCGGTGCATTTCCTAATGTCATTTCGGGCAAACCATTGATAGGTTTGTTAACGGGTGACACAATTACCGAAGCATCTTTAATTAAATATGGAGAGATACTTTGTGCCTTTATTTTAGTTTCTTCTTTATAGATAAATTTATCTGTTATTATCCCAATATTGGCTAAACCAACAATGTTACAAGTTACGCCGGCATTGTGTTTTGCGTTATTGCTCCATCTAAATGAAGAATACGCAAAAAAAATATCAATAATCTTCAGTAAAGTAAGCCATAGCAAGGAAACTTGTACACCTTGACAAATAGAATTTGTAGTCACGAAAGAACATTTAGAATTTGTGCCATTGATATAAATGGAAGCTAAATAGAACCAGCATGCTATGTAATCTAAATCTTTGTACTTGTCTATATGACTATTGAATACAAAGTCCATATCTTCTTGATGTTCTTTTTCTCTGAGGCTTCTTCCTAAGTACGGTGGATTACCAAACACAAACACTTCCTCCTCTTTAGTATGCGGGCACACTTCATCCCAATCCAATCTGCAAGCATTGCCACACCGGATCTGCGTAATGTTATGCAGCGGCAGCGCACGAGTGTTCACCCCAAAATCATCATGCAGTTTCTTGTTCATCTGATGCTCGGCAAGCCACATGGACAGCATGGCAATCTCATGAGGAAAGTCGAGTAACTCAATGCCATAGAATTGAGAAAGCGTGATGTATGATTGATCGAAGAAATCAAATTCGGGTACTATCTGACGCATCAATCTCAAAATATCCATTTCGAGCAAGCGAAGCATCTTATAGGTAATAATCAAGAAATTACCACTACCGCAAGCCGGGTCGAAGAACTTCATTCTTGATATTCTCGCCAATAGTTTGGAGCATGATTTATGAATCGGTTTAGTCTCTGAAAGGAAGGTGCTGTCCGAAAGCATACCCACATCTCGCATACGTTTCTTTTCATCGAACAGGCTTTGTTGCTTTTGATACTCCTCACGCAGCTCATCTAAGAACAAAGGATTGATGACCTTCATGATATTCGGCACACTGGTATAGTGCATCCCTTGATTGGCACGCACATTGGGGTCCACCACTGCTTGAATCATGGAGCCGAAAATATCGGGATTGATATTCTGCCAATTTAGTTCGCCACACTCAATGATGATTTTGCGAGCCTTGAAGCCCATTTTAGGTATCTGAATATGCTTGGAGAACAAACCGCCATTGACATAAGGGAACTGGGTGATAATCTTCATCGTGTCTTCGTTGCGGTTGCGGATATCCATCACATTGAAGGCGGCACTCAGGTAATCCGCCAAGTCACTACCATCTTCTTTGGTATATCGGACAATGGAACCCGTGAAGAGTTTATCTTCAAAGATACCCGTATCTTCGGCAAAGAGGCAGAAAAGTAAGCGGGCTATAAAGATATTCAAGTCATGAAGTTCGCTTTTGCTGCTAAATTCATTGTAAGCGCGAAGTTCATCATGTAGTTTTGCCAACTTCTCAGCGGCCTTCACGTCGGCAGGACTTTCATCCACCGAAACAAACCGCTCCACCCCACACAAAGGATAGAAAAAGGCAAAGTCACAATAGAGCCTGTTCAGCGGATTCTCGTAGGATTCACGTTCGCGCATATCATACGCCAAGATGGAAGTTCCATCGCTCACGGCAATCAGTTTCGGAGCCGCCTTGATAACCTGAGGGTCACGCTTTATGCTTTCCAAAGTAGACGTCATGGCCGTAGAGGACGTGGCCTTGTAACAGAACAGACCTTTGATGAGCAAGCCGTCGTAAGTAGCGAGCACGCCCTTTCCCTCCCTATATCGCCTGATGTCTGCTTTGCTTTTGCCAAATGCGAGAAGCAGACAGAAGCCTACTTCGGAGGGTGAAACTTGTCGTTCTTTGAAAATTTCCAGTGAAGCCTCTATATCTTGATAACTCAAATTTTGTTTCTTTGCCATTGTTCATTAGATTTAATGATACCTTTTTCCGCTAATAATAGTTGTACCGATTTATATCTTTACCTATATTCTGTTAGAACAGGTCGATTTGTGGACAAATTTAATGATTTAGTAACAGTAAAAAAATAACTTCCGCGGTTTTCTGCTTACAAACATCTGAAAGCAAAGAGTTTTATTTCTAACATCAACTACTTAGTAGTAGTTTAGTAACTACTTATTAGTAGTCGGGCAACTACCCATAAATAGTTTAGTGATTACTTACTAGTAGTTGAAATACTATCTTATCTCTCCCCAGAGGATGGGAAAAACGTCATTGGTAAAGAAAGTTATATCAACCATTACCGCCCCCGATTTGAAAGTGGTTTATATGGATGCTTATGATTGCCGGAGTGAGTATGACTTCTATGATATGAAAAAGAATTGGTGGAAGAACGTAAGGAAGGGATTTATCTCGCGGATCCGGTATTCAGCATTTGGTTCAATAAAGAGTGGATGGATTGAGTATAGAGACTTTTTTAGAAACTTAGTCCTTGTAAATAGAGAGGGTGCACTTCACAATTTTGAAGTGCACCCTCTCTATTTATAACGAATTGAATTTTTCCCTTCCAATTATTCCAATACGATAGGTTTGTATTTCGGAACCAAAGCCTTCATTACAATCCAACCAATCAGGTAAGCCACCGCACATATGCAGAAGATGATGAAATATCCTGCAGGTTTACCGGAGAAGCCCATAAATTCCATGGCAGGACGTACATATTGTGCACCTTGTTTCAGCAAATCCTTTGTCATTTCCACTTCCGTTCCGTCTGCCATTGTAGTTCCGGCAGCGTAAGTGAACAACATACCGGAGCCTTTGTTGATGAGGAACGAGCCGATACCACCGGCCATACCACCGATACCGGTTACGGTTGCAATGGCTGTCTTGGGGAACATATCACTTACGGTTGAGAAGATGTTAGCCGACCAGGATTGGTGAGCTGCACCGGCGATACCGATAATGATAACCGGGAACCAATAGGAATAAGAACCTAACGGCTGTGCAAACAGTGCCAATAGCGGGAAGAATGCGAAAATAAGCATAGCCCGCATGCGTGCCGCGTAGGGGTTCATACCTGTCTTGTTCATAATGATAGTAGGCAATTTACCACCATAGATAGATAACATTGTAATGGCATAAAGAACAAATATGAGCAACATTGCCGTAGAACTATCTGATGAGAAGCCGTAAACGTCGCTGATATATGCGGGAGTCCAGAAAAGGAAGAACCACCAGACACCATCGGTCATGAATTTACCGAATGCGAAAGCCCAAGTCTGCTTGTAACAGAAAGATTGCAGGAAGCTCATTTTCTTTTCCTCTTTTCCGGCTTCTACAGGAGCAACCCCTTCTTCATGCTTATCCTGTTCGATGTATTCCAACTCAGCTTTGTTTACATGTTTGCTCTTGTCTGGTTCTGTATACATGAATACCCACATACCCATCCAGATGAAACCGAGGGCGCCAATTACGATGAAAGCCATTTCCCAACCGTTTCCTATGCCGATTTCTTTAAAATATCTGGCTAACAAAGGAATAGTGACAGGTGCTGCAAGTGCACCTACCGTAGCACCGGCATTAAAAATACTGGTGGCGTATGCACGGTCTTTTTTGGGGAAATATTCAGCAGTTACTTTGATGGCTGCCGGGAAGTTACCGGCTTCACCGAGTGCTAAAACGAAACGGGCGGCAATAAAGAAATAAACGCTGACTGTTGCAATAGTAAGTGCCATTGCAGAGCCGGTCTCTACAGCAATCAGAGCATCTGAACTCTCCAGACCCACCCACAGTTCGGTGGCATAACCGCAAACTGCATGAAGGCAAGCACCGAATGACCAGACACCGATAGCCCACAGATAACCTTTTTTGGTTCCCATCCAGTCGATGAAGCGGCCGGCAAATAACATACTGAAAGCATAAATAAGAGAAAAGATAGAGGTTATGGTACCGTAATCGTTGTCGGTCCAATGGAACTCGGGCGCGATAAAGTCTTTCCACGTCAATGACAGCACCTGGCGGTCAAGGTAGTTTACTGTTGTCGCAAAAAATAACATGGCACAGATGGTCCACCTGTAGTTGGTCATCTTTCCCATTGCATTTTGATTTAAACTCATGATACGTTGATTTAAAATTATTAATTCTTATTTCTGGGGCCAAAAATACACATAATTTGATGTATATCAATATAAATTTCGTCTATTTTACTGGAAAAATTGTCCGAATAGCAAATAAATGGCAAAAAAAACTCGTTATCGCGCACGAAAACGTTCGTTCTCGTACACGAAAAACTAAGTTTATAGAAGGTGAAAATAAATAATGCACCTTTTCAGTCGAAAAGTACACAACGCTTTAGGTGAGAACCGCTATCTTTGTCACATTACTTAATATAATCTATATACCTAAAAACAAGAACAGAATGATGAACAATCTGCTTTGTAAAACTTTTGTGATGGGAGCGCTGATTTGCTCCACTCAGTTGTCTGCTCAGAAAGTAAGCGATAAGCAACCGTGGTCGGTACGTATGGTAGAATCGGAGATGATTCGTTGCCCGGAATCCTGGCAACTGGATTTCCAGCCGAAACTGAAATGGGATTATTGTCATGGGCTGGAATTACAAGCCATGCTGGATGTGTATGATACGTATGGAGATCAGAAGATGTTTGACTATGCACTAGCTTATGCGGACACCATGATACACAAGGACGGAAGTATTGAGACCTATAAACTGAATGAATACAATATCGACCGCTTGAATTCAGGTAAATTCCTGTTCCGCATCTACGAACAGACGAAAGATGAAAAATATAAGAAGGCTATTGATTTGTTGCGTGGTCAGCTTGACACCCATCCGCGTAATGAGGACGGCGGTTTCTGGCATAAGAAAGTATATCCGAACCAGATGTGGTTGGATGGTCTTTATATGGGGGCACCTTTCTATGCTGAATATGCTTTCCGCAATAATCGTGTACAGGATTATAAAGATATTGTGAACCAATTTATTACAGTGGCACGCCATACGTATGATCCGAAGAATGGACTTTATCGCCATGCCTGTGATGTCAGTCGTAAGGAACGTTGGGCAGATCCCGTTACCGGACAGTCACAGCATAGCTGGGGACGTGCGATGGGATGGTATGCAATGGCATTTGTAGATGCACTGGACTTTATTCCGAAACATGAGGCAGGACGTGATTCCATGCTCGTTATCCTTAATAATATTGCCGCACAGGTGAAGCGCATACAAGATCCGAAGACCGGATTATGGTATCAGGTGCTGGATAAGAGTGGTGAGAAAGGAAATTATGTAGAGTCTTCCTGTTCTACTATGTTTGTCTATGCTTTGTTCAAAGCTGTTCGTAAGGGATATATTGATAAATCATATCTGAAAGTGGCTCTCAAAGGATACCAAGGTATTCTTGATAACTTCATAGAAGTAGATAAAGACGGTGTGGTGACTATTACCAGAGCCTGTGCAGTTGCCGGCTTGGGTGGCAAAAACTACCGTATGGGAGATTACACCTATTATATAAATGAAACAATTCGCAGCAACGACCCCAAGGCAGTAGGTCCGTTTATCATGGCAAGTCTGGAATGGGAGCGTCTGCAACAAGTAAAGGAAATCGTTAATCAGAAATAAGACAATGAAACGGCTAACTTATTATTTATGCGGTATACTTCTTCTCCTGGTGGGGATCATGCCGCTATCGGCACAGTCTCAATATAAAGATACGCTTGTGGTTGCCCGTGATGGTTCGGGAGACTATCGCACGTTGACGGAAGCTATGGAAGGCATTCGTGCTTTTATGGATTACAAGGTTACAGTGCTGATAAAGAATGGAACATATAAGGAGAAAGCGATAATTCCTTCTTGGGTGCAAAATGTGGATTTCATCGGTGAAAGTGTGGAAAATACGATTATCACGTATGATGACCATGCCAACATTAATAAGATGGGTACTTTCCGTACCTATACTGTAAAAGTGCAGGGAAACAATATTACCTTCAAAAACCTCACCATAGAAAACAATGCTGCCAGACTGGGACAAGCGGTTGCCCTTCACACGGAGGGGGATAAATTGGTATTTATCAACTGCCGTTTGCTGGGAAATCAGGATACCATTTATACAGGTGCCGCAGGTACACGCCTTTATTTCGTAGATTGCTACATTGAAGGAACTACCGACTTTATTTTCGGTCCTTCTACCGCTTTGTTTGAGAACTGCGAAATCCGTAGCAAAACAAATTCATACGTGACGGCAGCTTCTACGCCCGAAGACATTGCGGTGGGCTATGTTTTTAAAAATTGCAAACTGACGGCCAATCCGGGTGTGGACAAGGTTTATCTGGGGCGTCCCTGGCGTCCGTATGCTGCCACCGTATTTATCAATTGTGAAATGGGTAAGCATATTCGTCCCGAAGGATGGCATAACTGGGGAAAAGAGGAAAATGAGAAGACAGCCCGCTATGCTGAGTACAATAGTACAGGAGAAGGTGCTGCGGCAACCGGTCGGGTAAAATGGGCGAAACAGCTGACCAAGAAAGAAGCAGCCCAATACGATGATCTGAATTACATCTATCGGATGTGTAGTGACTGGAAACCTGAAAATTAATAACTTAGCTTCCTGTCTACAAAGAGCCAACTTCCTGCTTACAAGGAGTTAACTCCTTGTCGACAGGAAGTTAACTTTTTGTTAGCAAGAAGTTAACTCCTTGCAGACAAGGTATTAGCGCTTTAGAAAATCCGCTCTCATGGGGCTGAAACAATCTATCAGAATACCAGCTTCCAGGCATACGCACCCGTGTTCCGCATCCGGTTCAATGTAGACGCCGTCTCCGGTTTCTACAATTTGTTTTTCACCGTTCACGGTAAACTCAAATTTACCGCTTGCCACATAGGTGGTTTGTGTATGGTAGTGGGTGTGTGGTGTACCGATGGCACCTTGCTCGAATTTTACTTTAACCAGCATCACTTGCCCGTCGTAGCCCATTATTTGGCGTACTACTCCTTCGCCTGCCGGTTCCCATGCGATTTCTTTTTCAAGAATGAAAGTGTTACTTCTTGTCTTTTTCATTTTGTTACCAGATTAGTTGTTTTGCCGGCAAATATACGATTAATATTAATTTTTCTACCGATTGCGACTTTTTTTACACTTCAGATCCTTTGTTTTTGGGTAATATTGCACCGGAAAATAATAATACTATTTATATTTTGATGAATTATGAAATACAAGTTGACATTATTGCTGGGGTTGTTTTTCCTGCTCTCGGCTTTCAAGGCTGACAAGCCTGTGATTACGATTTTCATGATTGGAGACTCCACTATGGCCAATAAGTCATTGACAGGTGGAAACCCCGAACGTGGCTGGGGACAGATGTTGCCCGGCTATCTTTCCGAGGAAATCCGTGTAGACAATCATGCTGTGAATGGACGTAGTTCCAAGAGTTTTATTGACGAGGGACGGTGGGAAAAGGTAATCTCACAGGTGAAGAAAGGGGACTATGTATTTATTCAGTTCGGACATAACGATGAGAAGTCCGATCCGAAACGGTATACGGCTCCGGGAAGTACTTTTGATGAGAACCTGAGACGTTTTGTAAACGAAACCCGTGCCAAAGGTGGTATTCCTGTTTTGTTTAACTCCATTGTACGCCGTAATTTTGGTACGGCAAATGGGAATGCAGTGGCTCAGGCTATCAGTCAGGATGATATACAGAAAGGAGTGAATCCGGATGCAAAGCGGGAGGCTTCGGAGCAACCTGCTGTTACTGAAGGTGACAAGCTAATTGATACACACGGTGCTTATCTGGATTCTCCGCGGAATGTAGCGAAAGAATTGGGTGTGGCTTTTGTGGATATGAATAAGATTACGCATGACCTTGTAGAGGGCATGGGGCCGGTAGACTCCCGAAAATTATTTATGTGGGTACCTGCCAATCAGGTTGTCGCGATGCCGAAGGGACGTGAAGATAACACTCATCTGAATGTTTATGGCGGGCGTGTTGTGGCTGGTTTGGCCATGGATGCCATTGCCAAGGAAGTACCGGAACTGGCTAAGTATGTTCGACACTATGATTTTGTAGTGGCGCAGGATGGTAGCGGAGATTTCTTTACCGTGCAGGAGGCTATTAATGCTGTTCCTGATTTCCGCAAGAATATCCGTACTACGATATTGGTGCGTAAAGGCGTGTATAAGGAGAAGATTGTGATACCGGAAAGTAAGATCAATATTTCTCTGATAGGTCAGGACGGGGCAGTGCTTTCGTATGATGATTATGCGCAGAAGAAAAACTGCTTTGGCGAAGAAAAAGGGACCTCCGGTTCGTCTTCCTGTTATATTTATGCTCCTGATTTTTATGCTGAGAATATTACGTTTGAGAACTCTTCCGGTCCGGTAGGGCAGGCAGTGGCCTGTTTCGTAAGTGCCGATCGTGCTTATTTCAAGAATTGCCGTTTCCTTGGTTCTCAGGATACACTTTATACGTATGGGAAAAATTGCCGTCAGTACTATGAAGATTGCTATATAGAAGGTACGGTCGACTTTATATTCGGCTGGTCTACGGCTGTCTTCAATCGTTGCCATATCCATAGTAAGAGCGGTGGGTATGTCACTGCACCTTCTACGGATCAGGGACAGAAGTATGGTTACGTATTTTATGATTGTCGCCTGACTGCGGATGACGGTGTACGGGATGTCGCTCTTTCACGTCCCTGGCGTCCGTATGCGCAGGCTGTGTTTATCCGTTGCAATCTGGGCAAACATATCTCTCCTGCCGGCTGGAATAACTGGGGAAATAAAGAAGCGGAAAAGACAGCTTTCTATGCAGAATATGAAAGCACGGGTGAGGGTGCTAATCCCAAAGCGCGTGTTCCTTATTCCCATCAATTGAAGAATCTCAAAGGGTATGAGATGGAAACCGTACTTGCCGGAGATGACGGATGGAATCCGGTGAAAAATGGGGATGAACTGCTAAGCATAAAGCGCTGATTGATATTTGGATTTGATAAATAAACCTATAACAATTAGAACACAATGATGAAAAAGAATTTGTTTGTATTACTGCTCGCTCTGATACTTCCGCTTTCGTTTGTATGTGCGGAGAATTACCCGTATCGGAGTGATGTGCTTTGGGTTACCGTGCCCAATCATGCTGACTGGATTTATAAGACCGGAGAAAAGGCTACGGTTGAAGTTCAGTTCTATAAATATGGTATTCCGCAGGATGGAGTAACTGTATCTTATGAAATAGGCGGTGATATGATGCCGGCAGAAACTTCCGGTTCGGTTACGTTGAAGCAGGGAAAAGCGGTTATTCCTGTGGGAACCATGAAAGAACCCGGCTTTTGCGACTGCCGCTTGACAGCCACTGTGGATGGAAAAAGTTATAAGCATCATGTAAAGCTGGGTTTCTCACCGGAGAAGATTAAGCCTTATACGCAGATGCCGAAGGACTTTAAAGAGTTCTGGGAAAACAATAAAGCGGAGTCAGCCAAGTATCCGTTGACTTATACGAAGGAATTGGCAAAGGAATATTGCACCGACAAGGTGGATTGCTATCTTATTAAGCTGATGTTGAACAGTCGCGGACAGAGTATTTACGGCTACTTGTTCTATCCAAAGAATGCAACAAAAGGTTCTTGTCCGGTAGTTCTTTGCCCTCCGGGTGCCGGAATTAAAACAATCAAGGAGCCTTTACGTCACAAATATTATGCAGAACAAGGCTGTATTCGTTTTGAGATTGAGATACACGGATTGAATCCTACCTTGACAGAGGAGGCATTCAAGGAAATCAGCAACGCTTTTAACGGTAGAGAGAATGGCTATCTGAATAATGGACTTGATAACCGTGACAACTATTATATGAAACGAGTGTATCTGGGTTGTGTGCGTAGCATCGACCTCCTGACTTCCTTACCCGAATGGGATGGTAAGAATGTAATTGTCCAGGGCGGTAGCCAGGGAGGAGCTTTAGCTTTGATTACGACCGGTTTGGATCCTCGTGTAACAGCTTGTGTAGCCAATCACCCCGCTTTGAGTGATATGGCAGGGTATAAAGCAGGGCGTGCCGGAGGATATCCCCACTTTTTCCGTACAGAAGGGATGGATACGCCGGAGAAGTTAAAAACGATGGCATATTATGATGTAGTGAACTTTGCCCGTCTGATAAAGGTTCCTACTTATATTACCTGGGGATATAATGACGATGTGTGTCCGCCGACCACCAGCTATGCTGTTTATAATACGCTGGATTGTCCGAAGGAAGCATTGATCACCCCGATTAATGAGCACTGGACTTCCAATGATACGGAATACGGACAGTTGCAGTGGATATTGAAGCATCTGAAATAAATAAAATCTATCTTATTTCTCATCCCCCCGGATCTCTCTTCAATGAAAAGAGTGAATCCGGGGGGATTTTTTGTGATTTTACTGTGAGAAAATCCCCCTATCCCTTTGTCTGCGGTGTTTTGAGTGGTATAGAGCGATTTTTCCACCGATTCAAGCATATTTTTCACCTGAGAGAGATAGATTATCCGCTATTTTGCAAGTGCAAGGCAGACATAAATGCTTTGTAGTGAATTCAGAATTTGTTTAATCAATAAATCATTTACTTATGAATTACAGGAAAAAGGTCGTGTTAATGCTCGGGGTTTTGTCCTACCTCAATTTGGGAACTTTTTCTCAAGCTGCTCCCCTGACAGTGGATCATACTTCAGTAGCCGGTGTGCAGCAAGCCTCCAATGACAAGAAGACAATTAAGATTTCCGGTTCGGTCAGAGATGCGGCCGGTGAATCTATTATTGGTGCTACCATTTTAGAGAAAGGAACTTCAAACGGTGTCGTTTCCGATATGGACGGTAACTTTTCTATGACTGTGGCTGCTAATGGGATATTACACATCTCATATATAGGTTATGTAGACCAGGACATAGCGGTTGCAGGTAAGAGTCTTTTCAATATTCAGTTGCTTGAAGATACGGAAATGTTAGATGAAGTGGTTGTTATCGGTTACGGTACGGTGAAACGTCGTGACCTGACGGGAGCCATAGCTTCGGTAAAAGGAGATGAGGTTGCTGCCAATCCTGTATCCAATGTTGCACAGGCCTTGCAGGGACGTCTGCCGGGTGTGAACGTTGTGTCGCAGGACGGTCGTCCGGGAGCTACAATCTCGGTACGTGTCCGCGGAGGAGGGTCTATAACCCAGTCCAATGATCCGCTCTATGTAGTCGATGGATTTCCGGTAAGCAATATTGGCGATATACCGGCTTCGGAAATAGAATCTATCGATGTGTTGAAAGATGCGTCATCTACGGCTATTTACGGTGCACGCGGTGCAAACGGTGTAATCCTGGTTACCACTAAGAGTGCCAAGGAAGGTCAGATTAAGGTAAGCTATGATGGTTATGTACAGGTCAAAAATGTATCGAAGACGCTTGAGACGCTTTCGGCTCAGGAGTATATCCTTCATAACTGGAGCTATGCCGCATCCAGAGGAACTGCTAACCAGGATGCTGTTGAGAAATACTTCGGTCTGGGAAGTAAGTATGGCAACCACTATGCCGACTATGCCAATGTGAAAGCCCATGACTATACGGATGATGTACTGCGTACCGCACTGTCTCATAACCACAGTGTGAATGTTTCGGGCGGTACAGATAAAACGAAAGTGATATTTACGCTTGGCTACGTTAACGATGAAGGAATCAAGATCAATTCGGACTACAACCGTCTGAATGCTTCTTTCAAGATTCGGCAGAAACTTGCCAAGACACTGGACCTGGATGTTGATTTCCGTTATACGGAGTCAAATCTGAATGGACGTGAGAATGTAACGAACGGTAAAGGTTCTAATGTGTCGGGAGCTTATCGCTATCGTCCCATTGACAATCCGTTGGGTGGTGTCTCTTATTCGGAAGTTGCCTCAGGCTTCAGTTTCGGTGTGGCTAATATCGACGACAAGCACAATCCGGTAGAATTGATCAATGATATCACGAATAAATCCTATTCCCGTTCATTGAGAGGATCGGCAGCTTTGTCATGGGAGATCATCAAGGGGCTTGTGGCCCGCAGTGAATTATCACTTACCCGCAGTTCATCGAAGAGTACTTATTATGAGAACGGATATACAAACGGAGATAAGCGTGCCACCCTTAACCGGGGCATGGGAGATGGATTGCGTTCGGTGAGCACTTTGAATTATAACTTCAATATCGGCAAGAACAATGTATTCTCGGCATTGCTGGGTAATGAAGTCCTGAAGTCGGACTCCGAATCGTCGCAAATCACGGGCCGTGGCTATCCTTCTACATTTGATTATGACACCACGATGGGATTGATCCATACGGCAACCACCTCTTTCTCTGCAACCAATTCTTATAGTGTGCCTGCCCGTACGGTTTCCTTCTTCGGACGTTTGAGTTACACTTTCATGGACCGTTATCTGTTCACCGGTACGTTCCGTGCCGATGGCTCTTCTAAGTTTGCGCCGGATAATCGTTGGGGATACTTTCCCGCAGGTGCTTTCGCATGGCGCCTTTCGGAAGAACCTTTCATGAACGGCACAAAAGATTGGCTTTCCAATCTGAAGCTTCGTTTGTCCTATGGTACTTCGGGCAGTGACAATATTAGTTCCAATCTGTGGCGTGAAACCTGGTCGAGCCTTGGTTCGGGCAGCAATCATACCCCTATCAACGGTGAACTCGGTTCATTCTATCGTCCGGACGGTTTGCTGGCTAACTCTAAGCTGAAATGGGAAACTACTATTTCGCGCAACTTCGGTATTGACTTTGGATTCCTGAACAACCGTGTTAACGGTAGTCTGGAAGTATACTGGAATACTACAAAAGACTTGTTGATGGCCGTACCTGTGGATAACACTACCGGATACTCTTACCAGTTCCAGAACTTCGGTAAAACATCCAATCGTGGTATTGAGCTTTCGGTGAATGTAGATGTAATAAACAAAGGTGATTTCCGTTTCAACGTAGGTGCCATCTATAACTACAACCGCAATAAACTGGATGAACTGCCTAATGCCGACCAGTATCTCTATTCTTCATACTGGGGTTCTTCCTCTCTGGTTCCTACCAACGACTATATGTTTGTGGAAGGGAAAGCGATCGGCCTGGTACGTGGCTTTATCAGCGAAGGATATTATACCGTGGATGATTTCAATTACACCAATGGCCAGTACGTTCTGAAAGAAGGTGTACCCGATATTACGAAAGCCTTGACCGCTACATACATGCACCCTTACGATCTGCCTGCCGGACAGACTGCATTCCCCGGAGCTGCCAAATTCCGTGATGTGGATGAAAGTGGTACGGTAGACCTGGATGATGCTACTTGCCTGGGCGAAGTGATGCCTCGTCATACGGGAAGCTTCCAACTGAATTTCAACTATAAGAACTTTGATCTTTCTACTAATTTCAACTGGACAGCAGGCGGTAAGGTATATAACGTGGCTGCTATGATCAATGCATCCGGTCAGGAGTTTGACGGAATCGGTGCACAACGTGCATCCTGGGTGGCCGATGCTTTCAAGGTTTACAATGTGAATGCTGCCGGTGACTTGTATGCCGTTACCAATCCCGATGAGTTGAGAGCTTTGAATGCGAATGCCAAATATCATTTACCCTACCATCAGAGTGGTATAACTTCATCGGAATGGTTGGAGAATGGTTCCTACCTTCGTTTGCAGACGCTGACGCTCGGATATACATTGCCCAAGAACTGGTTGACTAAAGTACATGTGGATAAGATACGCCTGTATCTTACTGCAACCAATCTCTTCACCATTACCGGTTATTCGGGCATAGATCCTGAAGTGAATGCCAATCCTACGGGACAAAGCGGATTCTACAGTGACCTGAGAATTTTCCCGACGCTCAACATGGACTTCGGAACTTACCCGCGTGCACGCACATTCACTTTCGGTGCTAACATAACTTTCTAAATAGTAATTGTAAAATAACAGAGAAACAGATATGAAAAAGATATTGAATATAACTCTCGCAGCAGCTTTCGCATGTGCGATGACCGGCTGCCAGGACTTCCTCGACACTTCGTCTCCGAGTGTAGTAGACCGCGATTTTGTCTTCTCAAATGAAGAGTCTGCACGTGGTGCATTGTATTATGGTTATGAAACCCTCCGTGCAAACAGGAGTGTGCATAATGTCGGATTCTTCTGGCATCCGGTTTGGGGATCGGATATTGAAGACTCTCAGGACATTTACGATGAAGGTAGCGCCGGAATCTGTGAAAAATGGTATTATCCGGGTGGTACGGGTAACTATAACATTAACTCGGGAGAAGGAACCGAAGTATTTACCAAGCTTTACGAAACGATATCCGTGGCCAATTCCCTGATATCCAGTTTTGAGGCGCTTGATAACTTCCAGTCAATCATGACCGGAGAACCTAATAATCTTTCGGATATCTACGGACAGGCTGTGGCTCTGCGTGCTACGTGCTACTGGGAATTGTGCCGCTGGTATGGCGATGTGCCCCATGCACTGAATGCCGGTGAACAGGCAAAAGGACTGACTTCCCGTTATGCCATTTATGACTATCATATCCGGAAACTCAGGGAGGTAGAGCCTCATATGTATCGTCCGGGTGAAGGCAGTACGAGAGCGGATGTCATGAATCGTACGTATGTTCAGGGACTTATAGGACGTCTTTGCATGTATAATGGTGGTTATGCAACCCGCCGCACAGACCTGGGTGCAGACTTCTATGTGGATGGTGACGGAAAGGTGCTTACTTTCGACGATTGGAGTGTGGAAAAGAACGGTGCCATTTATGGACGCCGCAGCGATTGGAAAGATTTGTATGCCATAGCCAAAGAATATCTTCAGGCAATCTATATGAATCCCGGTTCGGTGGTATTGCGTACAACGGATCCCCGTTCCACAGGTAAGAATGGACAGGAGTATAATAATCCTTACCAGTATATGTTCCAGCAGATGCATGCCGCCGATAATATAACATTGGCTGATGAATCTATCTACGAACTCCCTCATGAATACAATGGCGGATCTTCCCGTCCGGCTTATATTGGTCGTCCTTCGTCGGGTGGTGACGGTCAGGCACCTTGCGTGGCTTGCGGACAAGATCGTATTCAGGCACATTTCTACTACGGTTGGTTCGATAATAACGACTTGCGTCGTGACGCTTCTGTTGCTGTAACAGGGAGCACAGGTGGTGGTCAGGAGTTGATGCAGTCATTCGACCGCAGTGCATGGGGTAAAGGATGCGGTCCGGGTACCAATAAGTGGGACTGGAACCGGATGACTGCGCCTGATACGAAAACTTATGGTAATTCCGGTATCAATTTCTCTTATATGCGTATTTCCGATGCTTACCTGATGTTGGCTGAAGTGTGTACGGCATTGGGCGATGAAGGCAGCGCCAAGACGTATCTTGCCATCGTCCATAACCGGGCGTTCCCCGGCAACAACGACCCGAACTTTGAAAAATATATATCGGATTGCGGTTCTGTGTATAATGCAGTGCTTAAAGAACGTGCTCTGGAATTCAGTGGCGAAGGCGTGCGTCGTTTTGACATTATCCGCACCGGTATTCTTCCGGAGGTTGCCGTTGAAAACAGAAAGGTAATGTCGGCTATCATTGAGGGCATACGTCAGGATGGTTACTACACGTTTAAGAATGGCAATCAGATACCTGCCTATATCTGGACGAAGATGGTCGATGCTAAATCCGAGTATGGATATAGACTGACATCACAAACTCCGGCTGACAAGCAAGATGATCCGGTATTGTTCCCGGGATGGCGCGGACAGCATGATGATTGGGGAAGTCTGGTTCCTGCTTATGCAGGAGTGACGATGACCAACGTTGCAATCAAAGGTTTGTTTAAATATATCGAACCGGGTTCTGCCGAAGCGCTGGCTTTGGAAGCTGATGGATATGTACAGACTCCCTGGGCTATTGATATGTTGAAATATGAGGATTCTTACGCGAAGAAACTCTTCGCCGGTTATACGGATGCCGATTATGCGGCAAAGAATCCGCCCATCCATTTATTGCCGAATATCTATCAGGTATTGCTGAATTCGGGAATTACGAATGGTTATGGTTTTAAGCAGCAGTAATATGGTAAGAAGATGTATTCTTTGCATGATGTTAGGGTTGGCTACTTCGGTAGCCGCCCTTTCTCAGCATTTATCCGGTTACGAACTGGAAAGAGAGATGCCTGTTTTCCTGGATCAACTGAAAGCAGAATTGACTTACCCCATGGCTTGGGGAAATAGTCCGGTTAAGAATTTTAAGAAGTGGCGCAAACAGGCACGCAATGCCGTGCTGGATGCCATGCTTGCCCCTCCGCCTCGCACTACCGACTACCGGACTGAGGTTGTAGCCGAAGAGCAGCGGAATGGGTATAAAGCCCGGAAGTTACGTTTCAATCTGACCGGTTATTCCCGTGTGAACGCCTATATGCTGGTGCCCGATGGTGAAGGTCCCTTCCCGGCGGTAGTGCTTTTGCATGACCATGGAGGTCATTATACGATTGGTAAGGAGAAAATGATCCGTCCCTTCGGAGTGTCTCCCGAAGTCCTGGCTGATGCCGATGCCTGGGCTAAACAATGCTACGGTGGGCAATATGTAGGCGATTATCTGGCTGCACATGGATATGTAGTTATTTCTATTGATGCTCTGTTCTGGGGAGAACGCGGACGGAAAGAAGGAGTTGACGGTGACAAACACATGGCTGTGGCAGGTAACTTCATGATGCTGGGACGCAGTTGGAGTGCTTTCATGAACTACGAAGACATGTACACCACCGACTTTCTGGCTACGTTGCCCGAAGTCGACTCCAAACGTATCGGTTGCATGGGCTTTTCGATGGGAGCTTACCGTGCCTGGATGCTTTCGGCACTCTCTGATAAGGTGAAAGCCGGAGCTGCCGTCTGCTGGATGGTGACTACGGACTGTCAGTTCTCATGGGAGTATGGAAAAGAAAGGGGAGGTTTTGCCAATATGTTGCCGGGTATCCGCCGTTATCTGGATTATCCGCATATCGCGTCCATTGCCTGTCCTAAACCGATGTTTTTTCTGAACGGGGAACATGACAAGCTCTTTCCTCCGGTAGGAGTGAATGCCGCCTTTGCAGAAATGCGGAAAGTATGGGAAAGCCGTTCGGTAGGCGACAAACTGGTTACGGAACTGTGGGATATGCCGCATGATTGCGGGGTGAAAGTCCAGGAAGCCGTACTATCCTTTTTGAATAAGAGTTTATGATGGGATAGCGACAATATATAGGTATAGCGATCAACGTAATAGTTTGTGTGATAAAGCATTTAGTGTTCCACTAAGATTTGTCGTAGTGGAACACGTGTTCAGTCCTAGTGGGAGGTGGCTTCAGTCCTAGTGGGAAGTACCTTCACTCGTAATGGGACCTCGGCACTTAGTTTTGCTTTCGGCTTTCCTTGTATTCAGTCGGTGTCATTCCATATTGCTGCTTGAAGCACTTGCTGAAGTAATGCGAGTCATTCAGTCCCACCATGTAGGCAATCTGTGCCATGTTATACTCCTCTGTCTCTATGAGTTGAGCTGCCCGCTTCATACGTATTTCTTTCAGGAACTCAACGGGAGATAAACCGGTCAGTGTTTTCAGTTTCTTGAAGAATACGGAACGGCTCATGTTTACTTCGCCGGCAATATCTTCCACTGTAAGGTCACCGTTATCCAGATGCTTCTCTATGGTTTCCATCACTTTATCCATAAATTTCCGGTCGTTGGGCGAAAGGGCCGGAGTGGTGGTTTCCTTTTTCCCTGCCAGAGGTTGTTCGGTGGATGCAGGCAACAGACTGGCGCAATACAATGCCTGTAACTTCTTGCGCTGTTCAAGCAGATTGAAAATACGTGCCTTCAGGTAGGCAGCGCTGAAGGGCTTTGTGATGTAATCGTCCGCTCCCAGCTTCATGCCTTCTATCTTGCTTTCGATGGTCGACTTAGCCGTCAGCATAACGATGGGAATATGGCTTGTGGTCATCTCTTCCCGCAGTTCGCGCACCATTTCTATACCATCTTTTTCGGGCATCATAACGTCGCTGATGATGATATCCGGCATATACAATTTGCTCTTTTCCAGTCCGATGTTACCATTTTCAGCTTCTATCACATTGAAGTACTGGGCAAAGATGGTCCTTATGAAGAAGCGTAATTCCTGGTTATCTTCCACTATCAGGATAGTTTCTTTTTCACTGTTCAGGTTCTCCTCTTCGTTTCCGGTGAGAGAAGAGAACTGATTTCCGGTGTATGCCGGTGAGGTATCACTTACCACGTAGTCGGACAGGATGAATTCAACGGTTTCGTCGAAGTGTTCTTTTCCTTTCTGTAATCTGATGCTGAAGCAACTCCCTTCTCCAAGTTTGCTCCGGATGCTGATGGAGCCGTGGTGCATATCGATCAATTCTTTCACCAGTGAAAGGCCGATACCGGTGCTGGCCTGGTTGAAGAGGTTCTTATCCACTAAATTCTCGAAGCGGACGAACAGGGACTTTTGTTTATTCTCTGCAATCCCTATTCCCTGGTCCTCCACAGCAAGAATCACATCCTTTTCTTCTTCCTGCACCACCACTTTGATCTGCTTCCCTTGGGGAGTATATTTGAAAGCATTCGATAACAGGTTGAACAATATCTTTTCCAACTTGTCGGAGTCCGCCCATATCTTGAGGCTGGAGACTTTCGTATCCATACTGAAATCAATCTGGTGTTCATCGGCAAGGCTGTTGAAACTTTCCATAATGTGGCGGATGAAAGGGATCAGGTCAATCTGTTGCACCCTCATCTTCATCTTCTTGTTCTGTATCTTGCGGAAGTCCAGGATCTGATTGACAAGCCTCAACATCCGGTTCGTGTTTCGCTCCACCAGCACCAACTGTTCCCGTTCCTCATCATTCAGCTTGCCATGTTGCAGGACTTGCTCTACGGGACCGGCAATCAGCGTCAACGGTGTACGCAGTTCGTGCGATATATTTGTGAAGAAACGTAACTTTATATCTGAAATCTCCTGTTCAACAGATACTTTATGCTTCAGCCGGAAGATGGTGAAGAGAATATAGGTGGCTGTAAAAATGACCAATAAGATAAATAGTACGTACAGGGAATATGCCCACGGTGTCTCCCAGAAGGAGGGAAGTATATTGATGTCCAGTGTACGCGTATTCTCCACCCAGATGCCGTCACTGTTTGTAGAGCGGACTTTCAGGGTGTAATGCCCTTTCGGAAGGTTGGTGTAAGTGGCGGTTCGCTGGTTGCCAATATTGTTCCAGTTGTTTTCGAATCCTTCCAGTTTGTAGGAATAGGAGATGTTGCCGGGATACTTCATATCCAGGGCGGCAAACTGGATGCTGAATCCATTCTTATCGTGAGGCAGGGTCAGGAGGTTCGTATCATCGATGTGAGTGGTCAGTATGCCACCTTCTTCGGGAGTCACCGTCTTCTCGGCCTGTTGCAGGCGGGTGAAGATGATGGGAGGAACGTATGTACTTGTATGGATGGAATCCGGAAAGAAGTATAGAACACCTTTCACGGTGTTGAACATCAGATAATCGGATGCTGTTCGCAGAGCCGCCCCTTCATTGAAACTAATTCGTAGGGGGAAGGCTCTGGAGGGGTAGTTTATTATTTTATCCGTGGAAGGAATAAACTTGCACAGTTCTTTCTCTGTAGCGCACCACAAATTGCCGTGTGGGTCTTCTTCGATGGATAGTAATACGTCCGAAGGAAGCCCGTTTTTCATGGTGTATGCCTGAAAGCGGGCTTCAGCACCCTCCAGTGAGAGTAGCTTATTGAGTCCGCCTCCGAAGGTGGCTACGTACATTTCGCCTTTCCGGGTGAAATATATGTTGTGCACGTCGTTATTGCTGAGGCTGTTGGCGTTTCCCGAAATACGGCAATAACGTTGGAATTCTATCTCTTCCGGTTCTTTGAAATTGCCCTTGCACATCAGTAATCCTGTGGCGCTGCCTATCCATATATTCCCTTTGGTGTCGGAGGTGATGAAACGTGTACGGTAACATTGGCTGATAGGATAGTTCTTTAGCCGGTTCCGGTAGTTGATGAAACGGTCCGCTTCTTTGTCTGTTCCCCGTTCCAGGTAGTTGATTCCTCCTTCGAATGTGGCAATCCATATCCGTTGCTGCCGGTCTTCATGCAGACTGTATATCTCGTTACCGCTCAGACTGTATACATCGTTTGCGTCGGCGCTGTACTGAACGAGATGATAAGTCAGAGGCTTTCCTTGAGGCCTGGCGGCGAATAGTCCGTTGCCTTTGGTGCCTATCCAGATGGTGCCTTCGTGATCTTGTATGATAGAATAGCCGATTCCTAACTTGTCCGTACTGTAAGGGGAGATAGTCCCTGAGGATGTGAGGTTGCCCACATAGCGCCATTGGCTGTCGTAGACACGTATAACTTTGTCTTTATTGCCCGTCCATATATACCCGTTGCGGTCCTGATAAACGGCACGGACGTTGCTTCCCGGGAATTCCGTGTCATCCGGGGCAGCGGTAAGTAAATGGAAATGATTGGTATTGAAAGAGATCTTCTCCAAGCCGTTTCCGTATGAACCGAGCCATAAATTACCTTGTTTATCAGTAAAGACATTGGTCACCTTATTGTCAGCGCTCCAGCCCGATTGCAGGGCCGGATTGTAAAACGGATGTATCCGGTTGTTCTTACGGTCGTACCAGGCAAGTCCTCCTCCCGAAGGATGTACCCATAAAGAGCCGTTAACATCCTCGTATATATACATTTCCGGTCGGGAATCGACGATGTCTTTGCCGTACTTGTCTTGCAGAATGAAGTGATCGAACTGCTCGTTTTCAGGATTGAAGTGCGTCACTCCTTTGGTGTTGAGGCGTATCCATGCTTCACCGTTGGTATCAATATAGACTGCTTTAATCTGGTTGTCCTTTAATGAAGGATAATTCCGGGTATTATAGTGACGATGGTTTCCGGAACTTTGTTCATACACAAAGAACCCGTCGCTGGCTGTGCCAATGAATAGCTTGTCCTTTTTGAGTTGTCGGATGGTTTTAATAGACGAGCCGGTGGGGAACTCTTGCCTTACAAACTGGCCGGTGTCCGGATTATATTCGTATACGCATCCCTGTTTGGAAGTAAAGTAGATGGTATGATTGTTCTCCAGTGCATCGTAAAAAGGCTGTTTGTCCTTTTCCGGAGGAGCGACGAAGTAAGAAGAAAGTTTCTCTTCATGCCCGTTACGAGTCAGGCGGTATAATCCGTTCTCGGTAAGAATCCATTGGTTCTCCCGGCTGTCCTGAAAGATAGACTTGATAGGCTCTGAGTATGAAATCTGATGGGATTTGAAGAAGTCTGTGGCTTTCATTTCATGTGTTTCCGGATGAGTGGAAATATGAATCAATTCATTTTGTACGGTAATTATCCATACGTCTCCACACGGAAGCACATACATGTCCAAAGACAGGTAGTTGTCGTAAGGGATAGCCTGGAACCGTTCAAGCCGCGGATTGAAACGATAAACCTGGTGATTGTAGCTTTGTACCCAGATATATCCGTATCTATCTTCTTTAATATTGTCCAGACGGTTGTTGCTCAATCCGATGCTGTCGCCCGGATGGGCTTTATAGTTGTTAAATGTATATCCGTCAAATTTGTAGAGACCGTCCCAGGTAGCGAACCACATCACTCCTTTGTCATCTTGCAGGATGCTCATGATGGTATTCTGCGAGAGTCCGTCTTCTGAGGTATATTGTGTAAAGGTATGTGGTAATTGTCCGAAGCAGAAGTCGGTGGCAATTATTTGGAGGATTAGCAATATTACGATTCTTCTCATGACCAGTGGTTGTTAAAATCTAAACAAAGATATATGAATTTTCTATGAAATACTTATCTTTACCGCATAGAATAAGCCTGTTATTATGAAAAAAATCTTATATCTGATCCTTGGGTTGATAGGTGTGTTGTCAGTAAAAGCGCAGCCGGATTGTTTTTTCACCCATTATTCGTCTGAAGACGGACTTTCTCAAAATACAGTAATGAGCATCCTGCAAGACCGCAAGGGAAATATCTGGCTTGCTACTTGGGATGGCATTAATAAGTTCAATGGTTATTCATTTAAAACATATAAGGCACGTCTTGATAATCGTATCGTGTTGAGTCATAATCGTATAGATCATATGCTGGAAGACAAGTATGGCTTCCTTTGGCTACAAACCTATGACAATCATGCCTATCGCTTCGATCCCCGTACGGAAACGTTTGAGCGTGCGCCGGGTGATGATGAAGAGGGGGGCACAGCCAATATAACGAATATCAAAGTCCTTCCGGGTGGTTCGGTATGGTTGCTGACGGAGACTGAAGGGGTGATCCGGGTGGCAACTGATCCACAGGATTATAGCCTGACCTCCCGATATTATTCTACCCAATCGGGACAGTTTTCTGCCTCACGTGTGTTTCAGGTATATGAGGACCGGGCAGGTAATGAATGGATATTGTCTGATAACGGATTAGGGATGTTGGCACCCGGAGAGAAATCACCGGTCTTTTATTTTGCAGAGACAGCAGAGCGGGAGAAGAAAGGCGGGCAAGCTTTTTATTCCTGTTTGGAGCATGGTCCCGAAATCTATTTCGGATCGGATAACGGGCGCGTATGGCGCTATCAGAAGGAGAGCGGGCAGTTCTTGTTGCTGAGTCTGCCGGTTTCATCCCCCATTGTGTCAATCAATCATATAGATGGCAATGAGATCATACTGACCACTTCAAAAGACGGATTCTTTACTTATAAATGTGATACAAAGAAGACAGAACACTTCCCTGCCTCCCGTTTTCCTGATGCGCCGATTCATGGTACTTATGTGGATAAAGCATCGGAAGTATGGTTCGAGCAACATATTCCGGGTACAGTGGTACACTTTAATCCGCGTACACAGGTCTTGAAGCGTGAAGTAATAGCTGTGGAACCTACCAGTACAGACCGTTCTCGTCCGGCTTTCCATGCGCATGAAGATATCAACGGCATGCTTTGGGTACATCCGTATGGCGGCGGTTTTTCATATTTTGACCGTGAAAGTAATAGTCTGCGTCCGTTCTATAATGAGTTGTCAGGGCATGACTGGCGCTTTTCCAATAAAATACATACTGCCTTTTCCGACAATCAGGGGAATCTATGGATGTGCACTCACTCTAAGGGATTGGAGAAGGTCACTTTCCGTCCGTCTCAGTTTGGCATCGTAACGCCGGTACCACACGATTATGAGTCATTGAGCAACGAAGTACGTGCCCTTTGCGAAGATGCTGACCAGAATTTATGGGTAGGCTTGAAAGATGGTAAACTACGGATATATGATAAGAACCGTGTAAATAAGGGCTATCTGACCGAAAACGGTACTGTGTCGCACAGCGGCACTCCGTTGCGTGGTAATGTTTATTTCATTTTGCAGGACAGTAAACAGAATTTCTGGATTGCAACCAAAGGGGATGGCCTGGTGAAAGCTGAAAAACAGAAAGATAGCTATCACTATAAGCTGACACGTTATCAGCATCAGGAAGGTGATATTTATAGTTTGAGTGACGACAATGTTTATTGTGTATACGAAGATAAGCATGGACGCATCTGGATTGCTACATTTGCAGGCGGCATCAACTATATGGCGCACAGTCAGGGTGGTAAAGAGATTTTTGTGAACCATCGTAATAACCTGAAAGGATATCCTATTGATTATTGTTACAAGGCCCGTTTTATAACAGGTGATGATCAGGGGCATATCTGGATAGGAACTACCGTGGGCGCCTTGATGATGGATGCAGACTTCAAGAATCCCGAAGATGTGAAGTTCCGTCATTTCCTGCGTGTTCCGGACAATGAGCATAGCCTAAGCAATAATGATGTGCATTGGATTGTATCTACCCGGAATAAGGAACTCTTTATTGCAACATTTGGCGGAGGACTGAATAAGTTAGTATCGCTGGATGAGAGCGGTAATGCCTGTTTTAAGTCTTATACGGTACAGGACGGCCTGCCTTCGGATGTATTGCTTTCCATACAGGAGGATAAAGCCGGTAATTTATGGCTCAGTTCGGAAAACGGTATCAGTAAGTTTATTCCTTCCAAAGAGAAATTTGAGAATTATGCCGATAAGGAGATATTTTTCCGGGTACGTTTCAGTGAGGCGGCTTCGGAATATACTGCTTCGGGTAATATACTTTTCGGGGCAAGTACAGGTATTTTCTATTTCAATCCCGATTCCATCGGGAAGAGTAATTATGTGCCGCCGATGGTTTTCTCCAAATTGTTGGTGGCGAATGTGGACGTGGTGCCGGGACAGGGTTCCGTACTGAAACAGGGATTGGATGATACCAAAGAATTGGTACTGTCGCATCGGGAGAATATTTTCACCATACAGTTTGCTGCACTCGACTATTCAGCACCTTCCGAAATACAGTATGCTTATATCCTGGAAGGTTTTGAAAAGGCTTGGAACTATGTAGGTAAACAGCGTGTGGCTACTTATACCAACTTGCCAAAAGGACATTATGTCTTTAAAGTCCGTTCTACCAACAGTGACGGTATATGGACTGAAAACACGCGTACATTGGACATTGAGATACTACCTTCCTTCTGGGAAACTCCGTTTGCTTATTTCCTGTATGTGCTTTTCTTCATCATGATTATTGTAGCGGCGGTGTATATCTTGTTCACTATTTATCGTTTGAAGCATGAGGTGTCCGTCGAGCAACAAATGACGGATATGAAACTGCGTTTCTTTACTGATATCTCTCATGAACTGCGCACTCCGCTGACTTTGATTTCAGGGCCTGTGGAATATATACTGGGGAATACCAAACTTCCGGATGATGCCCGTGAACAGTTACAGGTGGTAGAACGGAATACGAACCGCATGTTGAGGCTTATCAACCAGATACTGGACTTCCGGAAGATACAGAACCGGAAAATGAAGATGCAGGTTCAACGTATGGATGTAGTGGCTTTTACTCGCAAGATCATGGCGAACTTCGAGTCTGTTGCCGAAGAACATCAGATAGACTTCCTGTTTGAAACGGAGAAGGAAGAACTGTATCTTTGGGTAGATGCGGATAAATTTGAGAAGATTGTGTTCAATCTGCTTTCCAATGCTTTTAAATACACTCCGAATGGAAAGATGATCACGGTGCTTGTGCGTGAAGATGAGAAATCAGTTTCCGTAAGTGTGGAAGATCAGGGAATAGGTATTGCAGATAATAAGAAAAAGTCGCTGTTTGTCCGTTTTGAGAATCTGGTAGACCGCAATCTGTTCAATCAGTCCAGCACCGGTATCGGTTTGTCATTGGTGAAGGAATTGGTAGAAATGCATAAGGCGACCATTACCGTTGATAGTAAGTTAGGAGAGGGAAGCTGCTTTAAGGTGGACTTCCTGAAAGGTAAAGAACACTATGATGAATCGGTGGAATTCTTGCAAGATGATGCTACGGTGGGTATAGGAGTTATAGAACAAGTGACCGATATTCTTAGTGAAATACCGGATTCTTCTGAAGAAGAGAATATAGAGGAGGAATCGGAAGAGAGTATGGACGCCAAAGGGACTATGTTGCTTGTGGAAGATAATTCGGAACTCCGTTTGTTCCTGCGCAGCATCTTTGCTTCTGAGTACAGAATCGTGGAAGCAGTGGATGGTATGCAAGGTTGGAGTAAAACTTTGAAATTCCTTCCGGATATCATTATTAGTGATGTAATGATGCCCGGAAAAGATGGCATCACCATGACGCGTGAACTGCGTGCCGATATGACCACCAGTCATATTCCCATTGTATTGTTGACGGCTAAGACTTCCATTGAAAGCAAATTGGAGGGGTTGGAGTATGGAGCGGACGATTACATCACTAAGCCGTTCAGTGCCACTTATCTGAAAGCACGCGTAAAGAATCTGCTCACACAGCGCCGAAAGTTACAGGGTATCTATCGGGATAACCTGATGACGGGAAATGCAACGGTTGACTTAACGGAAGAAACCGTAGAAGAGCAAGGACCGGAAATGTCCCCGAACGATCGTAAGTTTATGGACAAACTGGTGGAACTGATGGAGAAGAATATGGATAATGGAGAATTGGTAGTAGACGATTTGGTGCAGGAACTGGCAGTCAGCCGTTCAGTCTTCTTTAAGAAACTGAAGACACTGACTGGGTTGGCACCTATTGAGTTTATTAAGGAAATGCGTATCAAGCGTGCTGTGCAATTCATTGAAACCGGAGAATATTCCATGACCCAGATCTCTTATATGGTGGGTATTAATGATCCCCGTTATTTCAGCAAATGCTTCAAACAGAAGATGGGAATGACCCCAACTGAGTATCGGGATAAGGGAATGAATAAGATCAATTCGTCAAAAAATACATGAATTCATCAAAACGGACATCTTTGTTGTCTTGTATAAGGCTGATAAACAATTGATTGCTAAATAATGCAGAAAATACTGATTTATGGAGTTACATTTTGTATTTTCTATATACTTTTGCCCGTGTCGTAAAGGTAAGAAGATGATAATTACTTGAATTCAAGAAATTATGACTGGTTAGGGTTAAGAGGATGTCTTCAGGGACATCCTCTTGTTTTTATTAAAACTATCTATTGCAATGCTTCTATATACTTCCGGGTTCCGTCTGTTAGGATGAGTACCCAGTCGTTGCCGTTTGAATGACCACCTTCAGGCTGGAACGTTTCTACTTTTGAACTAAACTCACCGATATAAGATAGCTCTGCATTGCGTGGTGAATACCACCAAGCCTTTTTAGTCTTTCCATGAATCTTGCTGAGGTCTATTTGCATGGGGCGTCCGGTATAGTTGTATACTAACATATAGTCGTTGCCACGTGTTGCAATGAGACGTTCATACTTTGTACCGTTATTGCCGGCTATGCAACTTTGGTCGGCTACTCTTTCGAAGAAGGGAAAAGCAAGCATCAGTTTTTTCAAATATTGCATCTGGTTGAATCCGGGATCTTTCAGGGCTTCATACCATAATTTGGTAGCACCGTAGGCTGGATTAACTCCCGGCTTTAGGAATTGCATGATAGAGCTATGACCGTACGTATGACCGAATGAACCGGCAAAAACCGACCAGTAAGCATATCTGCGTACATCGTTGTCTTTCCAGAAACCTTCCTTAGGGTCGTGAAGTCCTTGGGGAATGGCTTCATAAGACGGTTCTCCATCAATAACCGGACGTAGTGGCTTTTGAGCAAGACTATGTTCCACATATCGCCAGTTGTCTTCTTCTGTGCCTTGTGGTAACAGTGTCTTTTTGTCATCTTTGCTTTGTCCGTAGCGGCGGTGTCCACTTTGGAACATATTGAAATCTAGCCAGGGGGCATCGTTGAACCATTCTGCCGAGAGTGTCCTTCCGAAGGGATGGAAAGTCATGAGATGGTTCTTATCAATGGATTTAATGGTGTTGGCAAGCATGTTCCAGACTTCGGTTTTGATGTTTCCATAGATATCTCCGCCAATCATCCAGATGATGTTGGGGCGATCTTTGTAACGGTTGGCGAGAAAAGTACCATAAGCCTTGGCTTCTTCCACATTCATTTTTCCACTTTTTACCAGCCCGCCCCAGATGCAGACCATGCCGATATAAATCCCTCTGCGGGCGGCGGCATCGATGATAAAGTCCATATGATCCCAATATCCATATATATCCGGTCGGTTGATATTGGAGAAATCAAATCTATCTGGCATAGACGATTGTCCATAAAAGTTCATGGCAGGTACTCCGTTGATGGTTTGTACCTGTACTACGTTGAAGCCTGCTTGTTTACATTGTTCAAGATAGTATTCCGCTTCATCCCGGTTCAACCTTTCAGGAAGCAGCCAACCGGTATCTCCGAGCCAGAAGAAGGGAGAGCCATTCGTATGCTGAAGGTAACGGGAGTTGCTGGATATTTGCAAGGCTCCATTTTTCCAAGGGAGGTTGTGTGATTGTGAAAACACCTGATAAAAAAAGCAGGTAAAACATAGATAGAATAGTATTCTCTTCATGCTATTATTTTTTAGAATATGTATTTATTTAAGCAATTCCCAACGCTTGGCCCAGTCTTGCAGAACATCTTTTCTCCATTTGGATACCGTTTTACTTCCCTGCCATTTTCCTTCAAACAGGTTTGCGTCATTTCGGTCTGTATACCAATAATCTCCTAATTTATAGTCATCGGCATCAATCTTTCCGGGCCATGTGTTATTTACGACGAACTCTCCGGTTTGTTCCGGAAATCCCGGAATATCAGAGGTAATCTTGTAGGTTAGGACTGCGGTAGATTTAGGAGCATATCTGACGGCATATTCACCATTACCCAGATAGAAACCGTCCCAGTCCTGACCATCTGTTGTCATGGTGAAACAGGTTGAGTCAGCGGGGATATTCATTTCCGGTCCCTTTATGCGGAATTCAATGATGGCATATACCGGAACCGTATCTTTCAGGGTAGTACTCCGGTTGAAAATGACTCTTGGGCTATGAGTGAATTTCTCGAAACTCCCTCCCCAGCTTTCTTTCTGAGGATTATTCGGATCACCATCCATCATGTAAAGTAGTGATGGGGTATCTCCCATCTTGACTTTTCCATCGTAATATTTTATATAGTCTTTTCCCAGATATCCGGCTCCACGGATACATTCATCGTAATAGTCTTTGTTGAATTTACCAGGTTGTTTGTCATTGGTTATGAATCCACGATAGGAAGCATTGGCCTCGATGAACCAAAGGTTGGGGAAATTCTCGACAATGTATACATAACTATTGGTACTCCATTTTTTATTCGGTCCGCCAATCCAGTATACTCTTATTTTATTTTGAATGTCCGGAGCATCATGTAGAGCTTGTGCTAAGTCATCGAGTCCGCCCCATACGAGTATCCATAAGGGCCGGGTACTTTCTTTTCTGGCACATTTAATGATCCAATCAGAACCCTCTGTGGCAGTAGTATAACCTTTGAATGGGGCTGCTCCTTGTCTTCCTTGTTTGCAGATGGCGCGTAAGGCATCCGGTGACGGGAAGCCCTTTATGTATTTTTTCAACTTGGGCAGATCTTTTTCGTATAGGTCTATCATGTCCAGAAGATTCTGTTTACTTCCGTGTCCATAGGAGGGAGAAGATACTAATCCTTCTGTTTCGAACATCTCACTGTACATAAGGAAGTGTGCCATTGATTGATTGTCGTCCGGATCTGTGCCACCTATGTCCGTACTGATAAGAATGCGAGGCTTAACCGGAATAGGCTGTTGCCCCATAACAGTTATAGAGGCAGTTAAAATAGAGAAGACTAAAAAGAGTTTCTTCATGATATAGATTCTTTTAATTTTAAATGTTCCGTCAATAGTGGTTTGTACTTATGTGTATGCAAAAATAGAAGTTTATAGCTATAAAGAGGAGGAAATATTGTTCCTTTTGGAGTAAATGATGATAATATCACATAAAGAAATGATTAAAATAGCAAGAAAAGATAAGAGGCTGAATTTTTGAATTCAGCCTCTTATTCTATGATATTTATAACTTTGTCTACCTATCAGATATTTCCGATATTTTTGTCAATTAATGTCTCATTTGTGATAGTGAAATCATTGTTGGCAGCATCCTTGAATTCTGGGTTCAATGATAAGCCCGTGGTATCAAATACCTTGCCTGAACCACCATCAGGGTTGACTACCAGAGATGGAGTGTTGAAATAGTTGTTGTTGTTGAATATAAGGTTGTCCGTCTTAGCATCCTGACTGAAGAATACTTTTTCTCCCATTTCCGCAAAGACATTATTCTTGATATTTGCAGTAAATGCTTTATCGCCATTACTGTTTGAACGAATATAGAACAGACCTTTTGAAGTAGCTTCAATCTTGTAGAGTGTATTGTTCTCGAAGTTGATAATCATACCTGCTGCGTTGGCATTGTAGTCAAAACGTAAAAAGTCAGAACCTGAACAGGAATTAGCTACAGTACAATTTTTCATGTTGAAGAGCATGATGGCACATTTTTTCTTCTGTGAATCAACAAAACGTTTGCTGGAACACATATCGTGGAAATAACTATTGGTCACGGTAAATTCATCTACTTTACAAGTGTTTGTTCCCGGGTCAACAACAAAGTTGCCGAATCCGCTTGCTTCTATATTATTGACTATGATTGTTCCGGAACAGTTACTTGTTTTGATCAGAATGTCTGCCGATACACCGATGAATTTGATGTTTTCCGTTGTAAATCCGTCTGTACCTTCTAATACAAATTTAATCTGTGCTTCCACCGGCTTCGTACCGAGGCATTTGATTGCAATGTTCTTGCTGATTGTCAACTCTTTAGTCGAAGCATCTCCCGTTTCATTATCTAGGTAGATAAACTGATTGGTGGAACCGTCTTTAGATGGAAGAAGCATAATGGTTGCCCCTTCTTCCGCTGCATCAATTTTGGCTTGGAGGTCGTCACCTGGATATGCCGGAATATAATCGGGCATGGTAGTAACGGTTACTTTACCACGAGATTTTGTACCATTCATGATGTTGAAAGTGTATTTCGTCTCATAAGTTAAACCTGTGATAGTTGCAGTGCCCGCTGCTATTTCTTCGGCAGACAAGGTACGGGTTTCTTCCAATCCTCCACTAATTGCGATGGCTGTAACAGCTGTTCCTGCGGGCCATCTCAAAGTAACGGTGCTAGAAGTGATATCGTCGTCCGTAACAGCTTCAAGAATTTGCTCTGCATCGGTTTTGAAGAAAACTCCTGTCCATTTAGATTCGGATATCTTTTCTCCAACGGCCTTGATACGAGCCGAATATTTAGTTTCGCCATCCAATCCTGTAATGGTGTATGGGTTGTCGGTAACCTCATTGTAAGTGGTTACAGGAGAGCCTTCAAACTGTAGACTGTCATTGGCGAAGAGTTCAATGACATAAGAATCGGCTCCCAATACTTTGGTCCAACCGAGGCGTACATTCGTTTTGTTTTGTACCCGGGCCTCCACGGCAGTTGGAGAGAATAGGCGGTCGTAGCTTGAGCTTTTGATTTCGTCGTCAAGATCAGAGCAGCTTGCAGCAAATGCCATTAAGCCGACTCCACATATCAGGGCTATATTTTTGAATTTATTTTTCATATTTGTTCAGAGTGATAAGATTAATAATTATAATCATTGGTTAATGTGCCGTTACTTGCATCGAGGAACACTTGCCAGATGGGCCAGAACTGCTTCGTATCGGGGTCGTTGACGTAAAGCTGGGAGATGAACTTTGTTGTTGTAGCAATGCTTGACTCCTCCGATGAGTAAATCCATGATTTGCTGGTGGAGAACTTTCCTGCATCTACCATTGCTTTGCCTTCTTCATCGGTTTCACCGTGGTTCAAGCCATAGATGACGTAAGTATCGGCATCGTTGCTGGCGGCATCCAGTCCTTCATTATAATAAATCTTGGCGGGAAGGTCAGCGTATTCTCCTTCACGGTTGGTCAGTCGGGTCATCTTCTCTTTTGTCTCTTTCAGTTTTGATCCTAACATATTCCAGCGGATTAAGTCGACTTTGCGGAGAGCTTCTCCTGCAAATTCAAATTTGCGCTGATCCACGATTTCGTTGAAGAAAGCTGTCTTACTAGCACTGGCTGCTGTCAGAATAGCTGTTGCTTTGGCGGCAGGATAAGAGCGATCCAGAATCGGCTTCAGATAAGGGGCTGCACTGGTCGGATTATCCAGTTCGTTGATAGCTTCGGCAGCCATCAGGTAGATGTCGGCATAACGCATAACCTGCCAGTTCATTCCGTCATCATTTGTAGAAGTAACGATACGGTTCAACCATTCGAAACGGAGTTTACCAAAGCTCCATCCGCCAAAACATTTGTTGGGCTCCTTGATGGCTGTGCCAGTACCTGTCCATTTATAAGGTATGCAGGTGATATCACGGCGTACATCGTCCACATCGTAGTCATAGAACAAGTTCGGGGTAGGGCCATTGTATCCACCTTTATTCAGTGCTGTCCACTGGTTGGCATTCTCGTGCTTTACACCCCAAGTGTAGATTACGCGCCCGCGACCATCAGAGAACGGTATTTCCCAGATTGATTCCAAACCGGCAGTACCCGTTTCCTGGCACAATTGACGGAAATTCTCTTCAAAAGTTCCCAGTTTGTTATATCCCTGAGTGATGATACTCACACATTCGTCTTTAGCAATCTGATACATGGCTTGCCTTTGCGCAGCATCTTCCAAGTTGTAGCGGATGCCGTCAGGATGTTGCGAATATCCGGCTGCAAATAAGGCGATGCGTGCACGCAGTCCTTTGGCAAATGTTTTGCTGACACGCTCTGTGGATTGGGTATATTTGTTTTCATTCGGCCATCCCAGATAGTTTTCGGCTTCCAGTAAGTCGGCAAGGATTTGATTGATAACAACCATACGGTCGGACTTTTCAACATAGATAGTTTCGGAAGTGATAGGTTCGAAACGTGCGGGCACGTCTCCCCAGGCTTTTATCAAATCGAAATAAATAAATGCACGTAAGGTCAACAATTCACCATATAGTTGGGCCATATTAGTATTGGTCAAATCACTGTTTTCACGCATAGCTTTAATGCCTTTGTTGGCACGTTCGATGGCTTCGTACAATTTTGCCCATGCATTGTTGTCTGTATTCATATACGTATTGTCTGGCTTGGCAGAATAGGTCACCAAAGAACCTTCCTTATCTGTTTCTACATTGTTCATTCCGGAGTTATTGAATATCTCGCAATCTGTATTTACACCGAAATAAGCGAGGTAGCGTCCTCGGTAAGAATTAGTTTCGCCAAATGACTGGTGAATGCCCATGACAGCTGCATCGGCCAAGGCTTCAGTATTGAAGATGATGGTTTCATCCATGGATGACTTGCTTGGGGCATCCAGTAGGTCTTCGCAAGAGGCGAATAGACTGGCTGATGCCAGGAGTGATATATATATTAATTTTTTCATTACTTTCTATTATTTGTAGAGTTAGAAATTAAGATTTAAGCCAACTACGAATTGGCGGCTCTTTGGATAGGCCGAGTAATCGACACCCGGGGTCAGATTACTTCCGTTACGGCGGCTGGTAGATACTTCCGGATCATAACCACTATAACTTGTCAGACAGAATACGTTGTAGGCTGTTACGTAGAAACGCAGGTTGTTGATCCCGACTTTCTTCACTAACGTTGTAGGCATTGTGTAGCCTAAGGTAAGTGTATTCAGGCGGAGGAATGAACCGTCTTCAACAGCCCAGTCGGAGAAGATGTACTTGTCGGTATACGGAGACCACATGGTGGTGTTTTGGTTCATTTCGGCCAGTTGAGCCATATTCGTTACCAAATTACCTGCCGCATCTACATTGTTCCAGCGTTTCCCTCCTGCCATGTCGGAAGTCAGGTTACGGTATAGATACTTCGAAGTGCTGGTGTACTCTATCTTATTGGCATTGTAGATGTCGTTTCCATAACTCCAGTTGAAGTTGGCAGTCAGGTCGAATCCATAGAGGCGTGCATTGATATTGAAACCGCCGGTATGCAGAGGGTTCGCATCACCAATCACTCTTTTGTCATCAGAACCGTTCGCATCACCGCTGTTATCCAAGTCTTTCAGCTTCATCATACCCGGACGGGCTGTTCCTACAGCAGAAGAAGAACTTACTCCGTCTCTCAAAATCCAGGTTTCGGTCACTTCGTCATATCTTTCGAAATCGGATACTTCGTAACGGCCATCGCTTACATAGCCATACATTTTGCCTACACTGCCTCCTACTTCTATCCAATAGTCCTGACCGATTTCGGAGGAAGCCCAGTAGGATTGTGTCAAGTCGTTGGACATGGTTTTCAGTGAACCCAATGATTTGATTTTGTTCTTGTTGAAACTGATGTTTGCTCCGAAGCTCAAGCCGAAGTTCTTTTTGTCGATGGCTATCCAGTTAACGGAAGCTTCGAAACCTTTGTTTTCTGTTTCACCCATGTTGCGGTATTGGTTGTCATAACCTGTACCCGAGGTAGGGAACAGAATCAACAAATCTTTCGTAGTGTTCCAGTAAGCTTCCAAGGTACCGCTTAGTTTGCCTCCCAGCAGGGTGTAGTCCAAACCGAGGTTTCGGGTAATGGTGGTTTCCCAAGTTAAGTCCGGGTTAGACATTGTTTTGGAAGGAGCCCAGTAAGAGGGATAGCCGTTGATCCAGGTAGTAGCCTTGGCTTCGTATTCCTGATTTAATTGTCCGGACGGGATATTATTATTGCCTGCAGTACCATAGCTGAAACGAAGCTTCAAGTCGTCCAACCAATTGTGGGTGCTTTCCATAAATGGTTCGGAAGATACACGCCAAGCCAAGGCGGCTGATGGGAAATATCCCCAACGGTTGCCGCGGGCAAACTTGGAAGAGCCGTCGGCGCGGAACGTTCCGCTGAACAAATATTTACTGTCATAGTCATAATTCAAACGGCCGAAATAAGAAAGCAATACGTCATTCGGATCCGAATAATTGGTGATTTCAAAAGGAGTTCCCTGGGTCATCAGGTTAATGCAGTCGTCCGCAGTAAAGGTGCTGGGGAAGCCATGTGAAGTATTGGTGATTTTGTTATTTTTGGCTATCACATATTCTTGGCCAATCAAGGCATTTAAGTGATGCTTTTCGTCTTTAATCAGCTTTTTAAAGTCGTAGTTCACGGTATTCGTATTACGAATAGTACTGCGACTTTGACGAGTCAGTGTTACAGCCGGTTTTCCCTGATTGGTAGAGGAGGGAGTGTTACGTACGTAATAGGTACTGGGACCATAATATCTATCAGTATTGTAGCGATAGTCATCGTAACCGAATTCAGATTTGAAACGTAGGTTCTTGATGATTTCCCAAGTAAAGCCTGCACCAAGATTATAAGTAGTGCGTTCTTTGCGGGTATCGTTATCAATTAATGAAGTCAATGGATTAATCAGCAAGGAACTGGGCTCTTCGTTGTCGGAGTTGAGTTCATCGGACAAGCCGGGAACCGGGAATGGGGTGTATTGTACGGCATATTTCAGTCGCTTGTCAGTATTCAGCGAACTGTTGGCGTCGTTGGCACCACCACCATTAATCTTAGTACGTGAGAAACGTGCACTGAGGTCAATGGTTATGTTCTTAATGGGCTTGTGGCTTAATTTCAGATTCGCATTGTCGCGTTTGAAGTCGGACATCTGCATGATGGCTTTATCATCCATGTGCGAATAACTGAAAGCATATTTCATCTTATCACTACCACCATTCAGGCTGATGTTATGATTGAAAGTATGTCCGGTGCGGCCAAATGTCAGATCTTGCCAGTCGTTAGTGGCTACATCATCATACATATCCAAGTCCTGATAGTTGCCAAAATACTGGGAATATTTGTCTGCCTTATCCGTTAGCAGCCCCAATTCATATTGCCAATTGGCATAATCTCTGGCTGAGAGCACGTCCAGTTTATTAGCTACTTTCTTCCAGCTATAGTAAGCATTATAGCTGACACTCATTTTACCTTCTTTTCCGCTCTTGGTGGTCACAATGATTACACCGTTGGCACCACGTGAACCGTAAATGGCTGTGGAGGAGGCATCTTTCAGAACTGTGATGTCTTCAATGTCAGTGGGAGGTATGTCGGAGATACTTTCTACCGGGAAACCGTCAACAATAAACAGTGGTTCGTTGCTCTGTGTGATAGAGCCACCACCGCGCACACGGATAGACATTGTTGCGTCGGGTGAACCTTCCGTGGTGGTAATTTGTACACCGGCCATTTTACCTTGCAATGCTTCGGTAGCAGAAGCAACAGGAACAGCAGCTAGTGTCTCAGAGCTTACGGTGGCAACGGAGCCGGTCAGGTCTTTACGCTTTGCTGTACCGTAACCGATAACCACAACCTCTTCCAAAGCCTGTGCATCGTCTTCCATAACTACTTCAACTTTTGTTTTGCCTTTCAGGGGTATTTCCTGAGAAGTCATACCCACATAAGAGAATACCAATGTGGAATTGGCGGGAACACTAAGGGAGAAATTACCATCAATATCGGTAATAGTACCGTTGCTGGTATTCCCTTTCTGTACTACGGAAGCACCGATAACGGTTTCTCCCGTCTTGTCTGTCACAGTACCTGTTACGGTTACATTTTGCGCTGATACGCTAAGCGATATCACGGCTACTAAACAGAATAGTAGCGCGGCGCGCATGTTTTTCATTTTGTTAGACATTCTTTGCATGTTATTAATTAAGTATGATTTTTTTCGTTATGTGTGTTCGGGCACACTGTTAATTCGTTGCTGCAAATGTATAGGGATGTGAAAATATATATGTGTAATATCTGTTTTTAGGGTGGTATTTTTTGTTATTTACTGTCTATAATGTTTTTGTGAGTTATCTAAATGATGTTATATAACAGAAAAGAGGGGAGTTTATTGCTCCCCTCTTGACGTTTTAACATAGTGACGACTGACTTTTGCCGGTATCCCTATAGTTTTGGTTACTATTTATTCTTATTGATTTCTTGCGGTCAGAATGTATTCGTTTCCTGCATTTGTTTCGATATCATACACATAAGTCTGTGCATATTCCGGTATGCAAACCGGTGCATTGGCAGCAATCAGTGGTTTGCGGATGCTCTGTGATTGTAATAGCGGGTTGTCAGATACCTCTTGGACACTTGGAGTCAATTTTTCCCCATTCAGATACAAAGGAGTCTGGGTCCGTATGCGGAGTGTACCGCCAATATTGGAAGTGATAACGGCTGTTTGTAATTCTCCGTTTTCCCACTTCATCTCTTTCACTGTAAAGCCGCCACGGCAACGGATACCTTTCAATGTTCCCTGTTTCCATACGTCGGGCAATGCTGGAAGAAGATGGATAGCTCCGTCATGGCTCTGAACGAACATTTCGGCAATACCGGCAGAACAGCCAAAGTTACCGTCAATCTGGAAAGGCGGGTGTGCATCAAACAGGTTCGGATAAGTACCACCGTTTTGTCCCTTTTCATCGGTAGTGGGGTGCAACTGTTCGGTTATCAGTTTATAGGCATGGTTACCATCGAGCAGACGTGCCCACAGGCACACTTTCCAACCCATTGACCAACCGGTAGAGTGATCGCCACGACCTGTTAAAGACTTCTTGGCAGCTTCAAACAGGATGGGAGAGTTGTAGGCACTGATTTGACGTCCCGGATACAAACCCCAGAGATGAGAAACATGGCGATGACGGTCTTTGGGATTATCCCAGTCGTGCATCCACTCCTGTAACTGTCCCCAACGGCCTACCTGCATAGGGGCTAAATTGTTAACTACAGTCTGTAAACTGTCGGTGAAAGCGGTGTTTTCGTTCATTAAACCGGCAGCGGCAATCGTATTGTAGAATAAATCGTAAACCATCTGATTGTCCATCGTGGTTCCGGCAACTACAACAAATGTACGTTTGCCATTTACTACGGGACTGTTTTCAGGAGAATAGGAGGGGGCTACTACCAGCCAGTTATTCTCGGGTTCACGTACCAGAAAATCGAGGTAGAATTCGCAGGCACCACGCATCAGGGGGTATACTTCGGCTAGATAGTTTTTGTCGCCGGAGAAGAGGTAACGATCCCACAGATGCTGGCAGAACCAAGCGTTGCAAGTGGGCCATACTCCGTAGCTTGGTCCGTCTACGGCACCGGTGCTACGCCAGATATCCGTATTGTGATGCAATGTCCAACCGCGACAACCGTACATGGCGGCACTTTCGCGTCCTTGTATGGCTGCTTCTTTTACTAATTGCAGGAAGGGTTCGTGCATTTCGGGCAGGGAGGTACTTTCGGCAGGCCAGTAGTTCATTTCTACATTGATATCAGTAGTATATTTGCCATCCCAAGGAGCACGTAGCTGGTAGTTCCAGATACCTTGCAGATTGGCGGCTTGCCCGCCGGGCTGTGAACTGCATATCAGCAGGTAGCGTCCGAATTGGAAGTATAAAGCAGCCATTTGCGGATCGAAGCTTGTACTGAACTCTTTGACGCGTACATCTGTCGGCTTGTCGGCTTGAGCATTGCGCCCCAGGTCCAGAGATACTCGGTTGAAGTACTTCTGATATGCATTGATATGGACGGCTTTATTCTTCGCATAGTTCTTGTTGACCTGTTTCAGGTATTTCTGTGCAGTGCTGAGTGCATTGCCCGATACATCCTTATAGTTTACGAAGTTGGTGCCGATGGATACGTATAATGTAACGCTATTGGCATTTTTGACTTGCAGGGTGCTGTCTGATGTTGCTTCCAGACTGCCACCACTGTTCTCTATGCGGGTGAGGGCGGTGAATTCCACTTTGCCTTCGATACCTTCGTGGTCGTTAGCTTTTCCGCTCAACTGTAATTCTTTGCGGGAGGAGATACTGCGTACCACATTACTTTTATAAGGCGTGGTATATTTTGCAGTGAATGAGATGCTCTTCTTTTGTGAAGCTGTCAAGCGGATTACCAGGACCTGATCGGGGAAAGAAGTATAGGCTTCACGGGTATAGGTTACTCCATTGGCGGTGAAGCGGGTGGTAGCTATTGCCTTTGCAATGTCCAGATCACGATAATAATCGTTGTAATTGTTGATTCCATCAAAGTCAAGATGCAGGGAACCTACAGTCTGATAAGGCATCCCGTTGGCGGATGGCGAACAGATGGTGGGGCCACAAAGCTCTTGTGCCTCTTTATTCTTGCCCTCAAAGATGAGTTGGCGGATACGTGGCAAAGCGTCTTTGGCTTTGGGATTGGTGTTGTTGTAAGGAGAACCTCCCCATACGGTTTCTTCATTCAATTGGAATTGTTCGTGTACAGGGTCGCCAAAGACCATGGCGCCTATACGTCCGTTGCCCAGTGGCAAAGCTTCTACCCATTGTGTGGCGGGTCCATCGTACCATAATTTGAGAGTTTCATTTTCCAGCTGTGCCTGCAAGCTACTGCTTATGCAGATTGCGGCAAAGCATGTCGATAACCATTTCTTCATCATTGTTTTTCATTTTTTGTATTTCAGTTGCAAGGTTAGGCAGTTTTCGGCACTTTCAGGGGTAATATCTATTTAAAAAGGAGTAAAAATGATGCATACCGTTTGCCTATTTATTGGCAAGACCTTGCTGATACGGTGGCAATATTCAGGCAGTAGAGGCTGAATTTAGTCTTTCAAGACGCTCTCGATAATCTCCTCAGCCTTATCCACAATGTAGTCAGGATGGAAGGTTTCCAGTTCAGCGCGTGGGCGGAATCCCCAGGTCACTCCGCAGGAGGTTATATTTGCATGGATAGCTGTCTGCATGTCTACGCCGGAATCTCCTACATAGAGAACATCTTCTTTGGCTGTCTTTGCTATTTTCAGGATATCGTATACGACGGTGGGATCGGGTTTTACGTTTACCCCTTCACGTTGGCCAAAGACAGCGATGAAACGAATTGTAGGAAAATAGTGGGCAATTAGTTTCTCTGTAGCTGCTTGATATTTGTTGGAAGCGACTGCAAGTTGGACTCCCTTGGTCTGTAGTTCGGTTAGAAGTTCCGTGATGCCGGGGTAGGGGCGGCTTTTGTCTGCATTATGTTGGTCATAATAGGGTACAAATTCTTTTCGTATGCGCAGGACATTTTCTTCCGTTTTTTCTCCTTCGGGCAGAGCACGCTCAAAAAGTTTGTTGATACCATTTCCAACCATGAAGTTGTACTCTTGTTCTTCATGTGTGGGATATCCTAAGGCGGCTAATGCATGATTGGTACTTTGTGCCAGATCGGCAATGGTGTTTAGGAGGGTACCGTCTAAATCAAAAATTACGAGTTTCTTCATTTTTCTTACTTTCTTTTCTTTATGAACGCAAATATAAGGCATTTCGTTCAAACAATCTGTAATGAGTTGATTCATTTCTGTAGGGTTATGGGTTAAATGATAAATAATCTTTTAGACGCGGATGACACGGATAACGCGGATTTAAAAGGCTGCGCTATAAAAGT
>ERZ826613.168-NODE-168-length-97146-cov-19.381621_pt1 | contig 97146 bp, 88 predicted proteins | sample MGYA00519925_ERZ826613 | MGnify/ENA primary metagenome ERZ826613 (study PRJEB31778, sample SAMEA3449236) | human gut metagenome | biome: human gut; feature: human-associated habitat; material: faeces | place: United Kingdom | collected 2010/2012 ... | reverse complement strand
GGTGATGGAAAGGGGGCTGACTCCTTGGATGGCTTTTGGAAACGGGTAAAAAGGAAAGGCGTTGAAATCAAGTATATTGCAACAGACCTGTCATCAGCTTTCATATCATCCGTGTATGAAAATTGCCCGAAAGCGGTACATGTGTTCGACCATTTCCATGTGGTAAAGCTTATGAACGAGAATTTGGATGAAATACGCAGGGTACAATACAACATGGAAAAGGATGTCAACAAACGCAAGGTGCTGAAAGGTACACGGTATCTGCTGCTGAGCAATGGGGCGGACATCTTTGACAAGGAATATAAAACAAGGCTTGACAACGCACTGGACATGAACAAGCCCCTCTCGCAGGCATACTATCTTAAAGAGCAACTTAGGGAAATCTGGACACAGGTCAATAAGGAAGAGGCTGAAAAGGTTATGCTTGATTGGACGAAGCAGGCGCAAGAAAGTAAAGTACCACAACTGATGAAGATGGCTGCAACGGTAATGGCACATAGAACCGGCATTCTTGCATGGTATGACTGCCATATATCGACAGGAAAAGTCGAAGGTATCAACAATAAGATAAAGGTGATGAAAAGGACAGCATACGGATTTAGGGACGAACGATATTTTGAACTAAGGCTCTATGCATTGCATGACTGCCGCATCACTCGAAATGTCGGATGAACCCAAACTTTTGACACCCCTGCGCAGAATTAATCCCCCCCCCCCGTTTTGCAAATTGTTGATTATCAATGAAATAAAAAGTTTGACTGTCAAACTTTTACCCTTGGTTGAAAACTTTTTCTACAGTAATTTTGCATCAGTTTAATCAATAAATGCAATAAAATGAAAAAGTTACACTTACTCTTCGGAGTTTTAATTTTTATCGGGTGCCTTCAAGCCCATGCTGAGAAAAGCAGGGTCGCTATGGAAAAATGGCAAACAGGTAATGTGGATGGTAGTACAACTGTACGCCGTTCTCCTATGAGAATCCCTATTGATGTATATTATGATGACGAACTACGTCAAATAGAGATTTCCGGTGACGAGAGAGTTGAAGTTCAAATATTCCTATGTGATATAAATGGAAATACGCTGGACTATTCGCATTGCATAAATACTGTGTTGGATATACCATACAGCTATAGTGGTATAATCATTCTACGCATTGAAAGTGAGGAATGGATTGCCACAGGCAGAATTATCATTTGATATTTCTCAAGTAAATTAGCAGAACAACACTCTTCGAGCGAATACTATGCGGGTGAGTAGTTGACATTGTTGTCATTTAATAACAGTAATAAAAATATGAGAAAAAACATTATACATAGAATTTCTATTGAACACTGGAAGCGTGTTGCAACGTCGACTTTACGATGGAAGGTAATCTTGCTACTTTTCATCTGTACATTTGCTTTTACCAAAAATGCCCATGCATATGATGATTTACGGAATACCCTTGATTACATGTTTGCCAAAATTGATCGAAATGCGGTTCCAACCGGTTATTTAATCGATTACGCAATAGAATACGAAAATCTTGACAAATATAACGGTAGAGAAAATACATCTACAATGCAATGTGATATTGTTACATATGCGAAAATAGTAAAGACTCTGTCTTCGTCATCATTAGGTAAAACGTCTTTTCATAAATTCAAAAACAGCCTTTATGATGCGCCGAAAAATAATAAGACCGATTCAAAATGTCGATTAAGTATCATTTTTCAAGATTATGCTCAACTTAAAGCAAATTCTTTGAATACAGGAGCAATAACTTATGAGAATGGACAGGTATATTTGCACAGGCAAGATGCCTTTCAAATCAAAAAACTGTGTGCAGCATGTATCATTGATAATGCCAAGGAAAATAATAACATTACATTCACTCTCCCCAAAGAATTGATATTGAGTAATGAATCATCAATCTCTGATGTGCAAATTGATTGTGGCAATGGACTTCAAAGTTTAATAAACAATGATGTGCATATTTACCTTCCAGAAGGGCATCATATAATTAATGTTATTATCACAGATTTGTCTGGAAATAAGTACTATTCTTCAACAACAATAGAAATTCAAAATAATGTGTTGTCGAGAAAAAATACACGCTCATTTGGTGTAGGTATGTATGATAGTCAAGAAATTATAGGGAATTCATATAATGGAGTTGTGACAAAAGCAGATGTTTCTATAATATACGCAAGTAACAATTATAGTGGTCACATTAAAAAGCCTTTAATATTTGTTGAAGGATTTGACCCACGTGATTTAAATCCGGCATTAAAAGGGTCTATGACTTGTGAATCTGTTTATAAAAAATGGGCAGATTTCATAGACAGAAATCAATATGACTTCATTTATGTTGATTGGCAAGAGTCTGGAGAGTATATACAAGCTAATGCATACACACTTATTAAAGTTATTGAAACTATTAATAGACTGAGAGATAGTAATTCTGACCCAGCTGTCATAATAGGACATAGTATGGGAGGTTTGGTTGCGAGATATGCACTAAAAACAATGGAAAATAATAATAAAATCCATAATGTTGGAACTTATGTGAGTTATGATGCGCCTCATATGGGTGCCAATGTTCCAATGGGTTTATTATATGGCTTTCATGGGCTATTGAAATTTTTGGATGATAAAGATGTGATTGATTATCTTGTAAAGAAATATACAGATGTCGAAAAGTTAATCCAAATTGGTAAAAGATTCGCTTATTCAACCGCAACTCAACAAATGCTTGTAGATTATATAGACCCTACTGGTTCAAAGAACAATTCCGTGCATTTTCAATGGCAAACGGAATTAGACAATCTTGGATTCCCAAACGGTGATCCTGGTAAGGATTTTAAGAAAATTGCAATAGCAAATAGTGATTATTCTTCAATGTCGATTCGAGACAAATATATCTATTGTGACTTTTCTGCTGGGACAAATGTTGCCCAGCCTATATCTCCATTATTATCTATTGCAGTAGGAGTTTTATTCCAAGATGTAATTGCAGGATTGCTGACAATTTTACCTGGTAGAGATGAAATAAATGGATATTTTGAATGCCTTTCTGCAAAACAGATTGGTCAAAAGGTAACAGATATACATATAGGGTATAAGAAAACCTTTCTTTGGTTAATTCCAATCTCGAAAACAATGTTTTCGTACACAAAAAACCATCAGGGAAATTGTTTGTATGATACATATCCTTCATCTTTATATAGCAACAGCGAAATGCCCTATCAAGATAGAGATGACGGTGGATTACCTGATTTTGCCCCAATTATATATGATTGGAGTTATGATATAGATATTCTGCCTCAATTTGCATTTGTTCCAACATCCAGTGCGCTTGCAGTAGATAATGGAATAAATCCGGCACCATCTATTTTTCTTTCTAACCCCAATCCGTCATTATCTGCTTTTGACGGAGTCAAGATGGAACACAATACAAACCATATTTGTTTCTCAGAAGAGTGCCAAAGTTGGATAGAGGGGCAGATAAAAACGACAATATCAGGACCGTCAACAGGCTTTACTGGAGCTAAATATACGATATCAAATCAAATAGGTCAAGTAGAATGGACGAGTTCAGATGCTTCACTGGCAACAATTTCTAATCAAGGAGTTTTGACTGTTCATGGAAAAGGAATTGTTAAAATTGCAGCGAGTGTCAATGGCGTAGAATATTCAAAAAAAATTGTTGTTGGGATGCCAACTTATGTTTTGAGTGCAAATCATGTGCCTGGCGGATATATGATAAATGCAAATATAATATCGTCTCAATTTAAAAATTATTCATCTTGGATAAATCAAGTGATAACTTTTTGTTGGGGTGTAAAATATGCGGGAAGAGACATTAAATGGATAAATGGTCATAGTCCTTCAATAATGCTTCCGCTTGAAAGAGAAGCGGATAATGTAACTGTGTATTTTAAACTAATAGACAATAATGGGAATGAAAGCCCAATGCAATTTGTCAATGCAGTATCTTCAGATTTATTCTTTGTAAACAATAATATTCTATCGATTGATGAAAGTAAAAATATATATAAAGAAAATGGTTCGTTGTATTCATATAAGAATGGTAAAATATACCTAACAAGAGATACCTCGCTTCCATCCCAGTACCAAAAAGACATTTGGACATCTACAAAAGGTGTTGTTTTTAGTCCCTTTTCTACAGCTTATGACGTAACAGTTACACGTGGAGAAATTCCGATTAAGCAAGTATTGCCAGAAGAAGAACTAAATCTTGTGATACAAAATGCTACAACAGGTAAAGAGTATGTATATACCATTGCATTGTTGAATGCTGAGGACAAAATTATACAATTTATTCCTGTCACTTTCAAAATGAAATAAATATGAAGCATAGCTTAAGTATTCTATTATTGGCAATGTTTTCCATGACTGTATTGTCAAGTTGTGAAAAAAGGGAGATCCTAAAGCATAAGACTGTCTATGGAGAAGCGACTATAAATAATAATTGTTTGTTACAATACACAACAATTGGCGAAGGTGTATCTAATAAATACTGGTTTCTTCCATTGGGTGTTGATAACAATTTTATAGTCAAAGAAGGCGTATGTTACTTTCAAATGTTTCTACGAGATTGTGAAGAAAAGGATTCAGAGATTTTTTGGTTAATCCTAATTGGATGCCATGCTGATAAGGATTTTCCTGTCATTGGCAAGGAATATAAGATCGTTGTCCAGGATCAAGTTGATTTGGGGAATATATACAACTCTTTCTATTGGAGTGGTGAACTTAGAGATTTCTATTCTGGTAACCCCGAATTTAAGTCTTACGGTATTGCTGGTTTAAGTGCACCTCCTTCTCATGATGAATTTGTACCCTTAGAGGGGTCATTACAATTTTTGAAAGGAGATTCAAAGGCAGGTGAGTATTCCATTTCATACAATCTTAAAAGTGATGGTAATTCTGCTGGTGGAACATACTGTATTATAGGTAAATTTAATGGTAAACTAAAAGTTATTAAATGAAAATGAAAACAATAAAGCTTTTGCTCATAATGTCAATAGCATTATGTTCGTCATGTCAAGAACAAGATCTGGTATATGATTCTTCCATTGATTCAGAAGACATTATAGATGTTCGCATGGATAGTCTTTTGATTTATCAAAAACAAATTAACCATGGTGAGATGCTCAATAATTTAATTAGATATAGAAATGGTAAGTTTTACCTTGATTTATCTGCTGTTGATGCAGAGAAATTAGGCATTTCTCTTTCTGAGTATGATAATGTTTTGAAACAAGTAGAACTGTTAAATAACAAAAATTTTAAAGTTAAGTAATTATGAAAAAGATTATTAAGCCTATTGCGGCCATGATTGCTATGGTCTCAATGTTATCGTTTGGCTCTTGTTCAAACGAAGAGGAAGCAATGTCATTCTCTCCGGAGAAATCAAATCAACAAGGTGTTGATTTCGTGGCTGAGTTTACACCTCAGCAGGAAACAGCACTTATTGAAACCGGAAATCCATATGGTGAGGTTGCTCAAAAGGATTCCTGGACAAGTGCTATATCCGCAGATATCCCAACATGTTGGGGTGTGTTTGAATTGCCTGAATATGCAAATACTCGAGCAGCGGGTATCTATGGCTCATATCCTGCCCAGTATTGGACGATGCTTCGAGTTAAACTTCTTCAACTCCCTCAAAATATAAAGGATGGAGCGATTATGGCTATTGAGCAAATTGAAAACACAACTAATGTACGGTTTTATAATTCAATCGAAGATGAGGAATATTATGAACCAGGACATATAAAACTGCCCAACATTGCAGTGCGCATGAATGGATCTGCTATAGAGGGTAGTGGTAGTTACGGCCTTATAGGAGGAGAGCAGTACATTAATGTTCCCACTGCATTGCAGTTTGAATCAGACGATGAGATTCGCCGGTTTTTCCTTCACGCTTTTTGTAATGCTGCGGGTATGTTCAATGAACAACAGCGCAAGGATCGAGATGATTATGTAACAATCAATCTTAATAATGTAAAAAGCAACTGTAAATCAGCTTTTACAAAGATTACTCAAAATTACACCATGCAGGGAAGTTTTGACTATTCTTCGATAACATTGGCTGCTTCTACAGATTATTCAAATGGCTCAGGAAACACCATTATGAAAACAGGAAACTTCTCTATTGCTAAAAATTACACTCTTTCTTATAATGATATCTATTTCTTAAATGGGCGTTATTTGCCTTACATCGCAAGGACTGATAATTATATCGAATTGGATGATACATATTATCCCAATGGTCAAAAACTTACAGAGGCAGAAAGGTTACAGTTGCAAACACAATTGAATAGCCAAAGAGGGTTATACGGTGAGCCACCTCTAAGCGGCAGAGCTATCTTAGTAGAATGGTAATTCAAGGATTAAGTAGATATATAAGTATAACATCAAGAAAGATTAAAGTCGACAATAATCCCACAGACCAGACTGTATAAAAGGGACGAAAGCCGAAAAGTTTATAGAGTAGGCGTAACATTAAACTCAATTCAAATGAACATTCAAGAATTAGAAAAGATCAATTCTGCTATCCTTAGTGAAGAAGAAATGATCAATGTATTGGGAGGGGAAAATTTTGAGAACTCCGAAATCACCAAACCTGAAACTGATTCATATTCAGACAAGTGTAACAAATGTGACAAGTGCGATAAATGCACTTGGTTTTGTGGGTAAGGTGTATATGGATGTAAAGAATCCATATAGAAAATACTGATTTTATAATTGTTGTGCACGAATCTCTCTTTGATTCGTGCATAACTTAATCCTTTTCAAAAAATGAGAGCTAATAAATATTTATATACTGTTCCGTTAGATTCGTATAGCTCAGTTATATTCAACGGAGTAAACAAGAAATTTATAAAAGTAGATAAAGATAAAATTGATTCTTTTCTCCAAATCTTACAGGCTCCAGATGCTTTCGTGAATTCTCACCAATCAATCATAGAGTATTTTAAAACTTTAGAGTTTATTGTGGACAACGATAGTGATGAACGGGCTGTGCTGAAAGATATTCGGAACCGATTTATTCGTTCAAAAGAATATAAAACAACGATAGTTCCTACATACGAATGTAATTATAATTGCTGGTATTGCATTCAGAAACATGAGCCAGTTAAAATTGACAACGAGAATATTCGGTTAATTATTAAGCATATAAAAAAGTACATAATAGAGAATAATATAGATTTCTATGTGTTGTCATGGTTTGGGGGAGAGCCGTTAACTCAGCCTAAAATTATCGATTGGGTTTCGTCTGAACTGTTTTCTTTTTGCAGTGCTAATGGTGTTGATTATAGTGCTGGAATAACAACAAATGGAGCATTGCTGAATGATGAAAATATAAAAATGCTTGCACGAAACAAAGTTCATTATTATCAAATAGCTATAGACGGTGATGAGAAAGTTCACAATCTCAATAAACATGACAGCCATAGTGACAATTCGTTTGCGTTGATATTGAGCAATATAGTTGAGTTGTTAAAGCTGAATCAGAAAGCGGAAGTTGTATTGAGACTGAACTATACTTTAGTAACGCTAAAAAGTAACAATCTATTAAATGATATTTGCAAATATATCCCCATTGAAGACCGATGCCGTATAAAAGTTGATTTGCAGAAAGTTTGGCAAATCAAAGAAGAAAAAGTTAAAATAGAGGAATTAAGAGCCCTACAAGAGAAACTTGTAGATGCTGGCTTTGAACTGTGTACAGAGCATGTGTTCTCCATGTGCTATGTTGAAAAAGAACACTATAATATGTTTTTTTATAATGGTGGGGTTGAAAAATGCGATAAACGTCCAATAGACAAACTAAGGGGATATATTAACAATAATGGAGATATTGTATGGAAAGAAAAACCAATATTTCAAGAGTACGATTTATTTGATAAAAACTGCATCTGCAGCGATTGTCTTTATTATCCTCTTTGTTATTGTGGCTGTCCCATCGTTAGAGAAGATAGGATAAACGAAAATAATAAGGTAACTTGTGGACATTGCAGCGACTACTCTATTTTTAAAAATAGAATTCAAGACTATTGTTGGCGTGTACTCAATAATAATAAAATTCCCAAAGAATAATAAGCGGTATGAAAAGGTTACTATTTATAATAATTGCCTTGCAATTTCCAATAGTACTTATTGCTCAAGTTATCTCAGGGCGAGTTCGTGATGCGGAAGGAGAACCTATCTCTTATGCTAATGTAGCGTTGTGTCAGAAGTCTGATAGTACGCTTCTCTTTGGTGTGGTTACAAATCACGATGGATGCTTTGAAATAAAAGTAGAAGATGCAGAAAACAGCTTTTTACGAGTATCTTGTGTTGGGTTTCAAGTTCAGAATGTAGAGATAAAAAAAGTTCCCATAGAAATTATATTGATTCCATTGACATTAAGCGAAGTGATAGTTACAGCGGATATGGTTAAAAAGGATGCTTCATCAGAGGTGTATTATATAACCGACTCTCTGAGAAAAGCCTGTATAAATTCATTGCAGCTATTGGATAAACTACAAGGAGTTAAGATAAATTGGATGACTGAAGCAATTAAGATAGGAGAATATCAAGATGTGCCTATTATGCTCGAAGGCAGAGATGTGGGCTTGGAGTATATTCGCAATCTCAATCCTAAGCGTATTCGAAAAATTGAGATTCTTAGATATCCTAAGGGAAAATACGGTGACGCTCCCATTGTAATGAATGTCATTTTAAGTAACACTTATATCGGGTTTGATATAGGTGCCCATGCTAAAGGAATGCTGGCTTTAAGGAAGAAGCATTCTTATAACGCAGATGAAGGTTTAACCTATACCTATGCTACAAAGAAATGGAATATGTATGGGGATGTGGGAGTGAAGAATAAGCTACAGTTTGAAGCGGTGTCTTACGAACAGACCTATAAGGATATTAGAGAAAATACAGCAATGGAAGATTATAACAAACCTAACGCGAGTAATAGCTTGACTAATTTGAATTTCAGCGTGGGTGCAGATTATAAGATCAGTCCACAGCATGTTCTTTCATTACAGACTTGGATAAATAGTAATAAAGGAAAAAATAAGAAAACATACAATGATATTACTCAAAGCTTTTTATCCAATTCTATTGGTAAGTATCATGCTTCTAATATTACAACTGGAGTTTATTATAGAGGTTCTATCAATAATAAGCTGTATCTATCTGGTGATGTTACTTATAACTACTATAATGTAGATGAAAATAAGCAATATTCTTTGTTAACGGATATAACGCATCAACAATACGAAGGAAAGAAGAACTACTGGCGGACCAATGCTGATGTCAGATATATATGGAATGATAGGCTGAGCAGTACCATTGGCTATACTTTTACAAATAAGAATTATACCAATTATGACCGTCCGAGCAATGCAAGACTCTTTTCATATAGAGAAAGTCGGCATGATGCCTATTTTAGTATAAATGTTGATCTCACAAAGAATTTTAACTTTGTTGTAGGAAGTAATCTCTTATATGTTGATGAAAAAAATGATGTCCTTTCGGACGGAAATTTTTCATGGATACCATTAGTTAAAGCATTTTGGCGACCTTTTAAACTTATGTCTATATATGCGAATTATTATTGTGATGTGCAACATCCCAATCTCGACCAACTGTCGGTAGTAACTTATCAGCGCAATACCTTTCTTTGGCATAAGGGCAATCCTGAGTTGAAAGCGAAAATTATGCACTATATGCAGTATAGAGTCGATTTGAAGAATATTATTCAGCTTACCTATCTGTATAAACATTCCTCACGTGAAATCACGCCTTGGTACTATATCAATGGAGATAGAGTAATAGAAACTCTAATAAATGGAGATTATGTTCATCAGTATATTGGTCTTAATGGCAATTACACACTTCCTCACAATATAGAAATCAATTTTGCTGCTAATTATCAGTGGTATAAGAGACGTACGGAGGAACAAACTTCATGGCGTGACGGTCACACATGGTATCTGGATATAACAGCTACATGGCAAGCTCATAAACGATTAGCTTTTGTTTCCGGATACTTTCTTCGGTATGATAAAGAACCATTATTACAGGGCGAAAGATATGGGCAGAGTGAGCAATTGATATTGGGAGCCCAAACCTCTCTGCTTAAAAACAAGCTCTCTATGATGTTAGCTATAGCAATTCCGACAAGTGCAATTTCCAAGCGTACTTACAATAAAATTATTATTCCTGATTATCAATATACTACATGGAATAACGATAAGGTGAATAATGCCATAGTTCAGCTTAGCTTTCGGTATAATATTGGTAAAGGTAAGGCTTCCAAATGGCAAAATACAAATAATAGCGAAATAGAAAAATAGATTTAGTCAAACAGATAAAATCAAATGAAATTCGTAAGACAACGTGACAGTATGCAATGTGGTGCTTCCTGTTTAAAGATGATTTGCGATGAGTACAAAGGATCTTATTCATATGAAGAATTATCTGAACTGTGTTCTGTTACTTCTGAAGGTGTATCAATGCTTGGTATTTATCAGGTTGCCAAACAAATTGGATTCATTCCTGAATGCCGTAGAATTTCATCGAAGCAATTGGTCGATAGTTTATTGCCATGTATTCTACATTGGAATCAAAAACATTTCGTTGTTTTATATAAGCATGATAAAAAAGGAGAATTTTATATTGCTGATCCTAGCAAGGGGCTGGTCAAATATCAAAAGGAGGAATTTGAAAAGCATTGGCTGTCAACAGAAATTGATGGAGAGAGCAATGGCCTTGCCATGTTTCTAAAGCCTACCGACTCGTTTTATAACAAAAAAACAGAGACAAAGACTGTAGAGAGGCGTTCATTCAACTTTTTGTTTGGTTATGTATTACTATATAGAAAATATTTCATCCAAATTATTTTGGGGCTGTTGCTGGGGTGTTTACTTCAGCTCATCATGCCTTTTTTAACTCAGGCAATCGTTGATATTGGAATAAAGTATAATGACATAGGGCTTATATGGCTTGTCCTATTGGGAGAACTGATGATTGTCACTGGACGTACCGCAACAGACTTCATTCGCCGTTGGTTGCTGCTTCATATCTCCATGCGGATAAACATTTCATTGGTAAGTGACTTTTTCATAAAATTGCTGAAGTTGCCGATGTCGTTCTTCGATACAAAGCTAATGGGTGATTTATTACAGCGAATCGGAGATCATTCGCGTGTGCAGAATTTCCTTACCGGACAGATCTTGAATGTGATTTTCACATTCCTAAGTTTCATCATATTCGGTGTTGTCTTGTTTTTTTACAATAAAATAATTTTCGGTGTTTTTATTGTGGGAAGTGTTATTTATGGATTATGGATATCATCATTTCTACGGCGTCGCAAGGTGCTTGATTATGAAATATTCGAGCAACAAGCGATTAACCAAAACAAGACATACCAGTTTATCACGTCAATGCAGGAGATAAAGCTCCAAGACTGTGAGCTGCGCAGGCGGTGGGAATGGGAAGATACCCAAGCTGATTTATTCGGTGTTCAAATGAAGTCGCTTAAACTGCAGCAGACACAAGAGGCCGGCTCCATATTTATTAATGAGGTCAAGAACATACTGATAACAGTATTTGCGGCAACAGCTGTGATAAACGGTCAGATTACACTTGGAGCGATGCTTGCCATTCAGTATATTGTGGGGCAACTCAACTCACCGGTAGAGCAGTTTATGTCATTTATTTACTCTTTACAGGATGTAAAGATATCCCTTGAACGAATAAACGAGATTCATGAAGGTAAGAACGAGGAATCCAAAGAAAATCAGGCAAAATCATTTAACAAAGAAAAGTCAATCATTATTGAGGACATAGATTTCAAATACGATCCCCATGCTTTGAAGAAAACACTTGAGGGTGTGTCTTTTGACATTCCAGAGGGTAAGGTAACTGCCATAGTAGGAGCATCCGGAAGTGGGAAAACTACACTGATCAAGCTTATGCTTGGTTACTATCAGGTTATGGCCGGTTCAATATCAATCGCTGGTCGTAATATCAATGAATACAACCTCAAGTGGTGGCGTCGTCATTGTGGAGTGGTGATGCAGGACGGAGTGATATTCTCCGAATCCATAGCTCGAAACATCGCTGTTGATGACGGCGAGATTGATGTGGAACGGCTTGAACAGGCTGCGAAAATCGCAAATATCCATGACTATGTGATGGGGCTTCCTTTAAAGTACAACACTATTATCGGCCGGGACGGAGTTGGGTTAAGCCAGGGACAAAAGCAGCGCATACTCATTGCCCGTGCAGTTTATAAGAATCCGGATTTTATATTCCTAGATGAAGCGACCAATTCCCTTGATGCTAAAAATGAGAGAGCAATAGTTGAGAACCTTGATGAATTTTACAAAGGTCGAACAGTGGTTGTGGTGGCGCACAGACTATCCACTGTAAAAAACGCAGACCAAATCATAGTTGTAGATGGTGGAAAGATAGTTGAAGTTGGTAATCACACTTCTCTCATTAAGAAAAAGGGTGTATATTATAATTTAGTTAAAAACCAGTTGGAATTAGGAAGTTAGTCAAAAGAGCCAATTGGTAGTAAATCACCATTGGCAGATAATCAACATAATTATTAACATTTCAAAAACAAAAAAGAATGAAAAAAAATCTTTTCGCGTTCGTAGAACGTAATGATTCCAACAAACAGTTTGAGAATCATCTGAGTGCTTCAGTAATGGCACAAATCTTTGGAGGTGGCAATCACGCAAATGCTGTCACCAAGTTAGAGGACAAAGTGCAATATTGCAATCCTTGGTCGGATTGTGATGCGTGGAACTGTGCGCCTGATTGCCAATGTAAAAATAATCTGGCATAACTAACTATGGAGAGGGGACTCTTCTTGGAATTGTTCCCCTCTCCTTAAAAAAATTATTCTATGTATTGGTCTAAATATAACATGGTATTAGAATCTTCATACGGAAGATTTATTTATAACACTTATACGAACAACCTGATGAAAATGGAGGCATCACTTATATCTTGTATAGACACAATTATGGGTGGTGACTTTTCTGATTTATCAGAGGATGAAATATTAGTGCTTAAGAAGAATATGATATTAGTGGATGATGATACTAATATTTATCGTTCCATTAAATTACAACGCTCACTGTCCCGTTTAGATACCAGTTACCTGACATTGACCATAGCACCGACAACAGCATGCAATTTCAAATGCGTTTATTGCTATGAATCGGGTATTGCGCCGTCGTCTGCAAAAGCTCAATCCGATTTGCTCGAAGACACGATGTCATTTGTTAAATTATTCAAGAACACAAAGTATTTGCGTGTTACATGGTATGGTGGAGAACCTCTGCTTCAATTTGAGTATATTGAGAATTTATCGCACAGGCTAATGGAAATGTTTGACAACTATAACGCCCACATGATAACAAATGCCTATCTATTAGATAAGACGAAATCCGAGAAATTGAAAGAATTGAAAATTACTGCCATTCAAGTAACGATTGACGGTTTGGAGGAAGTTCATAATAAACGCAGACCTCATAAACAGAACAATGACAGTTTTCAAAGAATTGTGCATAATCTTGACGATTTATTTTCTATATATCCTGAGATTTCTATTGGATTTAGAGTTAATGTTGACAAGTCTAATCAATCTGAATACTCTCGTATATACAGTTTTCTCAAGGAGAGATACGGCAAATACAACATCAACATCCATCCTGGATACGTCACAGATGACTTCTCTGCAGAACCAAATAACTGTTGTTTTGAAGCGGACGAAGTAAATAAGTTCGTTTTAGAACAATATGACAATCATAACATTCCGATTTCATTATATCCCCATCCTCTGTTTGGAGAATGTAGCGCACGTCATATTACAAGTTTTGTCATTGGTCCAGAAGGAGAACTTTATAAATGCTGGAATGATATTGGCATCAAGGAGAAAACAATAGGGACAGTTAAAGAAGTTTCGTTGTCTAATGAGCTGCTATTGAAATATTTATTGGAAAACGACCCTCTCTCAGATACCAATTGTGAGAACTGTTCTTGTTTCCCTATATGCGAAGGAGGATGTCCATATAAAAGAATATACCAAAAAGATGGTCAAGAAAATTTTTGCAAAGCAAAAAGAAAAGGCATTATTGACAAGCTCAAAAGGCATATTGATTTTAAGTATAAAAATAACAAAATAATTCAATAGATGAAAGCATTATTCGTCATCATTATGGGATTATGCCTAAATGTATCGTATGCGCAGGAACCTGATACTACAAAAACTTTGATTCAAGCCAAGGAACTTGATGAAGTGGTTGTCAAGGCATCTTATCTTACCCGCGAGAGTGACCATATTCTCGCAATTCCAACAAAAGAGCAGCGTAAACATGCTGTGACCGGTTATGACCTGTTGAACAATCTCATGATTCCAGGAGTGTCCGTTGAGCGTTCGACTGGAAGTGTAACAACCCCTGCCGGGGCTGCAACTCTCTACATTGATGGACGTGAAGTAGATTTTCGAGAGGTACAGTCATTGAGGCCGAAGGATATTGCTCGTGTGGAATATTTCGATGTACCGACCGGTAAATACGCCAAAGACGCATACGCTATAAATATTGTCATGAAACCACTCAACAATGGTGGCTACACACAGCTCGATGCGTTTCAGGGGGTTGGATATCTTAATGGTGATTATAATTTGATTTCAAAATTTGTCACAGGAACCAAAAGCCTAAATCTTTGGGCAGGATATTCTTTGGAAAATCCCAAATCATCAACGAACGAAAAAGAGGTCTTTAGATTTCCAGATTATCAGTTGAATAGACAACAATATTACAACAATGCCGGGAACAAGCAGACAGAAGAATATGTGCAGGCATCAATAAGTAACCGGGGGAAAAAATATATCTGGATGCTTCGAGGTGGTATGGCATGGAATGATATAAGAAACAATGTCAATAATGGAATAATGGACTATTGGAAAACAGATGCACCAGTCAAGGACGGTAGTATTTTGAACCTTGATAGTCGAAACAAAACTTATCGTCCGAGTGTCTATTTCTACGGATTACACACATTTTCCAACACAAAGTCGTTGGATTATGTATTTGATGGATATTATTCTCGGAACGACTATAACCGTTTCCATAATGAGGATGATGCGTCATTTCATTCACTTGTCAAAGAAGATTATTATTACGTCAAAGCGAATGCTAACTATTCAATGACGTTCAGTCATAGGAACAGATTAGCATTCAGCTTATTCGAGTTCATGAGAATCAGTGATTCAGAGTACACCGGGACTTCAACATATAATCAAAATTTGCGTTCATCGGAAACTATCCTTTTTGCTGACTATTCCCAGCGTTTTGGAAGATTCTTCTTTGATATCAACCCAGGACTATCATTCCTTACATATCGTTTAAGGGGGATGGAGTCGATCAATCATCTTACCCCGAGACTTCAGGCAAGAGCTACATATAAGATAGATAAAGTACAGCAACTTCAATTTACATTCGCTCTGGGAAATACTTATCCGAGGATAAATACTATAAACAATGTCGAACAACAGATAGACCCTATTATCATTCTCAAAGGTAACCCGGATATGGATAATTCAATTCTTTTGAATCCACGATTAAGCCATACATTGAATCTTAACAAATTCGCTTTACAAACAGGAGTGTCTTACTTCTACCAGAATCATTCAATTATTTCAGATTACTACATACGGGACGGACACCTCATTAGCACTTTTAGGGATGACTGTATCTATCATCGCCCCAGTGCTGATATATCTATGACCTATAAACCTTCCGGTTCTCTCAATATGAAATTATCCGGTCAATGGATTGAACATTTGGTGCGGGGAGGGGCTGAACATCGTAGCTTGTCCTCGATATTAGGATCTGCCATGGTAAACTACTATATTCAGGACTTTGCTTTCGGTGTATCTTTGGTGACACCATCCCGGGATTTAATAGACAGTCAGATTCGTAGAAAGACTTTTTGGCAGTATCAACTGTCGGCAATGTGGAATCATGGGAATTGGGCTATTGAGGCTAATGCAAACAACTTATTCATGATGAAGAATAATATTGTGGATGAGTTGTCATCTTCATATTATTCCTTCAAGCAAACAAATCAAAGTCGCAGTTACAACCAGTACGCAACTTTGAAAATCGTTTATAGTTTTGATTACGGCAAGAAAACATCTAAAACACCTGATTATGAACATAAAAATAGTGAAAGTGCAATCTTAAAATAAATTACAATGAAAAAAGGAACAGAAATTGAATTACGTTCAGAGAAGGTTCGCAATCTTTTAGGCGAAATACCGCCAGCTCTTGTACGATGGGGAACGGTAATAATCGTTGCCATATTTTTGGTGCTATTATTAGTGGTATGCTTCATGCCTTATCCTTATTCACAAGGAGAAAGCATTTTGCAACATATTTTATTGATGTAATTTCGCACTTTATGCATCATAATCCGGATCCATCGCCTAAACCAGTTGCAGGTGATGAATCCGGGATTATTAAGTTATCTATATTCATAGGTTGTTATTTCTATCTCTCAGAACTTGCATCGACAAATATCACATATATAAAATAAGGAATCCGCTTTGATTCGCTGTTCTATGGGGGCGTGGCAGATTCATAGATTGCAAAGGCATTGGTTTTATCACTTTCCTACAATTTCCTTTCCAGAGAATTGGAAATGAATCTGACTTGTTTGCTATCTTTATCTCCAAAGCGGCTCGTTTTCCCAGTTCGCAGGAAAAAACTTCACTGAAACATCAACATTGAAATGTCACTTCAACAATTATAATATTTCTGACATTGAAATTTGATCGGAATTAGTGCAATTATTTCCGACTACAAGGCATTTGTACATGAAAGGTCTTATCCTCTTGAAATGCCTCTAATGAATCCACAAACAAATTCCCAATGTTTTGTGTCATGAAATTGTTATAGTTCAACAATGCATGATTACAGACACCTGTCAATTCGTCTATAAAGGTCAATTCATTATCCATAGCTCTCTTTAGCATAACACTGAAGCCTACATAATGTTTCTGCGCCTGGACAATTATATTGAATACTGCTTGTGCCGGATTAGGCAAGCAATAGTTATTGGACAAGTCTTCTTTAAGCCTATCAAAAGGAGTTTTATAGGTTGCATGAAACTGAGACACGGAACACGCAGACAATCTCGCTTTTTCATCATCAGATAACACAAAGACCGGAAAAAACAATTCATCAATCATATTCAAGAACAAATCTTTCTTGTTCTTATTGAAATAGAATATCGCACCTCTCGTTTGAGAGATATTCTTCTCCAGCTCAGCAACTGATATGGCATCCCATGTGCCCTGAGCCATTAGGCGATAACATTGCTTTAGAATGTCTATTCGGTTCTGTAGGGTCTGTGGCCGTGGCTTGTTCATACATAAAAAGGGTACGAGGGCTATTACATCTTACTGTGAAGGTTGTGGATACCCTATGGAAAAGACATAACGCCCCCGTACTTTTATGCACGAAGAGTCATCATACCTATCTGCTTCCATAGTTAAAAACTTCCACATTTTCACAGAGAAAGACAAATATAAACCCTTAAATTCTTATTTTACAGTTGCAAAGGTAATAAATATTTTTAAATAACCCATCAAATACAGCTTAATAAAGCCACTCCATAAGAAAATCTACCGCTTTCCGGAACCAAAAGTGCTATTTTATCCCCTTTCTTCAGTGGTTTTGTCCTGACAAGTTCGTCAAGCGCAGTAAAAGGTGACACCGAACCGACATTACCCACCCAGGTTAGGTTCGTAAACCATTTGTCGGCTGGAAGTTGAATGTTTCGTTTTTGGAGTTCCTCGTCAAGCCGCTTATAAAAATACATGGATGAGATATGCGGAATGACATAGGTTATCTCTTCTGGATTAACTTTGCCTTTTGCAAAGGCTGCTTCAATGGCATCTACAAAATACGGTATGCCATATTCATTGAGTTGGCGAACATCCTGTTTGAGACTCCATATAGATTTGTTCCCAAGTTCACGGCCCTCAAATGATTTCCATCCGGTCAGACTGCCATCAGTGTTTTTATCTGCCCACATATACATACAGGCCGGCTGACGGTTCGCATACGAAAATGTATGAATCCAGTCTATTGACAAATTGACGTCCCCATCGGGAACATTTTTCAGAAGAAGGGCTGCTGCACCATCTGAAAGCATGAAGCGAAGAAAATCTTTCTCAAAAGCGAGATGTGGATGCTCTTCTATTAAATGCTGGCACTCCATTTCTTCCTTAAAAAAGCGTGACAGCATGGTTGGAGAAATCAGTTCTGAAGCAGCACAGACGGCATTGTCACTATTCCCTGAAAGGACGGACATCCATGCTGTCTTGAGTGCCATAAGGCTTGTCATGCAAACACCCGACAATGACGCTGTTTCTAAGGAGTGGTCAAATGTTGCTCCATGAACCATTGACGCATGGGAAGGAATCAACTGATCCGGCATTGATGTCGCGCATGACAGAAACTGTACTTTGTGTTTTTCGTCTTCGCTTATAAATAATTTGTTAATGGCTGAACTGGCAAGCTCAACATTCGTATGTGTAATCCGCTGCTTTTTATCCAAGGCATAATACCTGGTTTTTATGCCGTTCTGACGCAGGATAATGGATTTCACACGTGACGGGTGACCATCAATCAGCCCAAGATACTCTTCCATTTCATCATTCCCTACCGGATTATTCGGGAAGTATGAAGAGGTTTTGGTAATGAATACTTCTAAACTCATAAATTACATAATGTTTGTTATCTTTTGGCAAAGATATGGCATTTTTATGAATTAGAGAAATATTTCCGTAATTAAAATCTAAATCCTGAGTAACTTATAGAGATTCATCAACTGCATTCTCAGCTCAACTGTGTTCAATCCGACAGACAATGAGTCTATATATGATTGTCCATAAAAGAGGTTCATAAAATTACGAGCAGTATTCATTATATCAATATCGCTCTTGATTTCCTTACGTTCAATGGCTTTTTGTAATACTCCAATCCAAATTATAACCTCCTGATTCCTGTTTTCAAGATACTGAGAGTGTAAATCTGGAAAATATTTGCATATTTGCAAAATCAAGGACATATATGCTCTACTTGCATTTTGCACGTTTTTGCCTACATTGTTAAAACGATTCATAGTCTCTTGACAGCCATTCACATAAGCCTCTATAAAATCTTTCAGTGAATCAAATTCTGTTTGAGTTATTTTCTGTTTCAAATTCTGCGTATCAACCAAATAGTGTTTTACCACAGAATAGAACAAGCCCAATTTGTCTTTGGCATAATATGTTATGGCACCGCGCGTCATGCCGGAAGCACTCTCTATATCAGCTATGCTTACGGCTTCAAATGGTTTGGATAGGAACAGCTTAAACGCTTCATGATAGAGCTGTTCTTTACGGTTGTTTTTATTCATTTAGCTCTGATTCAGATAATTCGACATGTAATTACTGCGCAAAAGTAATAAATTAATTAGGAGAAGGCAAATAATTCGTTATATTTGTGTACCTTTGTATTACATTACGAGTGTAAACTAATATAAGGTAGCCCGGGGCATAACAGTGAGAATGTGGAAATTTTAATTGTGGAATATGCCTTGGACTGCCTTTTCCAATACAGTTGTTATTATTCATATCCATTACAAATCTGCACAAAGCAACTGATATTCCATCCATCGGCGACGCCAAATCCCGGAATGATGCTTGCCTTTGTAATGACAGAAAGAAAGATAATCAGCCAAGATATTCCTGTCACCTGCTTCTATCCTCCGCAATAGACGGCTTTTCTTATATCCCTGTCCTCCAAGAACCTTTGCCGAACCGCAGTTATAGCTCAGGCAGGCAAGCAGGAGACTGTCCGCCCCGTATGACCGATACAGGGCGCAGAATTTCCGCAAGTCCTTCCTGAGCAGAGCGTCTGCCTGACTTTCCGTAAGCAGCACGCCTTTACGGTACGGCTCGCCCGGCTGGACGACATGACCGTAGCCGATGGTCGGCCAGTGCTCCGGGCGATGCAGGGTCTCGTAATGTTTGATTATCAGAATTGCCCGCTCAAACGGCGGCAGTTCCATAAGCCTCCGTAACGTAGGCTGGGCAAAACTTGAACCTATATAGATATAGGCAAACAGGACTATGACAAATATTCGAAGTTTATTTCGCATGGGCTCTCCTTTGTATTTCAGCTATCATCGTTTTCACCTCGATTCCCACACGCAGAAAATTCTTGTACAGCACACGTTCCCTTTCTTCTTTAGACGGAAAGGTGTAGAACTTGGGCAACTCCACATACCCGGCTTCCTCTTTGGCTATCTCCGCCATGTCGAAATCAGTCTTGCAGAAGAACTTGGTGGTCTGAAACTCTTCCGACTCCTGTATGTTCATACTGTCGCCGCGCCCGGTCTTGGTCTTGACGAAATCACGCGCCGTCTGTCCGCATATCCAGCCTGTCGGCATATCGGATATTTTACTTGCCGGCACGAGGCTGTCCATGTTCTCGTTCAGGTTGATGCTCGTCTTATCCCGGTCTATGGTGACACCTTTCTTGAGCTGTACCACCTTGCCGAAGATGTCGTTGGAGAGCCATTCCAATGTCTCCTTGCTTCTTGCCGAACCGCTTACCACATTACCCACGGTCGTGATGATTTTCTGCATGCCCACCTTCCCGTAGTCGGCCTCCAGCTGCGGCAGTTCCTGAAAGCCGAGCGTCACGCTTACTTTGTTGCTTCGGGCCGTACCTATCAGTCTGTCTATTTTATGGAAATACAATGTCGGCAACTCATCCACGATGATTGACACAGGTATATTCTTTCCCTGTCCGGTATTTACTCGTGTGACAAGGCGGTTAAGGATAAGGGCGTTCAACGCGCCGATGATGCTTTCCATTTCGGGGTCGTTCGCAATCAGCAGATAGGACGGGTTCTTCGGGTCGCTGACCTTCAGGTCGAAGTCATCGCCGTCACGATGGAATATCCAGTACGATTCCTTGGTGGCAAGGCGCGAAGTATAGACACGGAGCGTACCTATCATGCCCTCCAATTGCTCCATTGCTTTGTTTTGCAGGGCGGTCTGGAACGGGCCGAGCAACGGCGCGACCTCGTCGTCGGTCTGTAGCACATCAAAAATGGTCTGATAGCTCTGGTTCAGGAACGAGAGAATATGCGGCATGTCGCTGTACTTGCCGAGCCAGTAGGCCGGTTCCGTCACCGGGCCGTTCTTGTATTCACGCACGATGCCGGTAGGTTTCCATATTCTCGTCACCGGGTCTTGTACCTTGTCGGCATAGAGCTGTCTGCCGGAGGCATCATACGGCTCTTTCTCATAGTTCACGAAGAAATAGATACAGGCGGCGAGGAAGTTCACAGCCGATGTCTGAAAAAACTGGTCGGAACCGCCGCCTCCCTCTTTCTTGCCTTTCTGCAGGGATTCCAGCAGGGTCTCTGCGGTCTCGCTGGCGGCGGCAAGGTTCGGGATGTATTTCGCCTGTATAGGGTTCACGCGCCGGCTGTACTCCACATCGACAAAGTTGATTATGTTGAACTGACAGTTCGGCGGGGTTTTACCCAATCGCCTGTTTTTCAGATAGTGATAATATAACTTGGTGGCTAAGGTAGGGAACTTGTAATCATATACAACCATAGCGAAGCCTTTGGCGGAGTGCTGCCGGATGAACGGCTCGATGATGCTGAATGTCTTACCCGAACCGGGAGTACCTACGACCCAGGTGCCTCGGAAGGGATTGGAGACCGACACGCACCCCCGGCGGAATTTCCCCTTGTAATAGAAGCGCATGGGGATGTTCACCGAATACTTGTTCTCCACCGCTTCGGTAGCCTGCTCGAAGCTCTCGTTCTCGAAGTTGAAGCGGTCTTTGAGAAGCCCGTCCTTCAGGAACTTCGAGATATTGTCGAGGGCTACATGGATAAGCACAGCCCCGATGACGGACAGTATCATGTAGAGCCAGATGTTGACCTTCAGCGTGTAGATGCGCGGCATGATGGAGAAACCGAAGAACCACACGGACAGTATGACCAGTCCGACACCGCCGAGCAACGGATAGAGCACCTGCTTCTGCGCGTCCATCTCAAGGTGCTTCTTGTTGCGCGTTCCCACGCAGGTGATGCAGATGAGCAAGAAGGTCGTTACCTTGGCATATATCAGGTTTCCGTCATGGTAGATGAACCATGTCTTGATGCGGTCATGGATGTCCACGAGTACCCCGTTCCAGTGGTCGAGGGTCTCCGGATCGACGGCGTACTCAAAAAATTCCAACAGCAGCGACACATAGACCGCCGCACGGAATATCTTGTAAAGGCCCTGTATCTCTTTCGTTTCTTCCATAAGTTATTCTGTTATCTGTTCCTGTGTATGCTCTGCCGCCTGTTCTTCTGTCTCCTCTGCTCCAAATCTGTACCAGCGGTCGTTGACCTTGACCGCTTCCATGCCGAGATATGCGCCTTTTTCCTGCAGGGCGGCATCTATACGCTCGACGCTTACCGGGCCAATACCGCTGATGCCTTGCAGGTAATCCCTGTCAAGACAGGCAAGCTCTCCGATGCAGGTGATGTTATGGTCTTCCAGAATTGACTTGACTGACGGCAGAATATTCAGAACCGACACCGGCTCCGAGAGATTGGTTGCCTCTTCCGCCTGTGTCAGGCCCGTGTCAATGTCCAGCCCGGCCTTGATTCTTTTCAGCGAGTCAATCCGGATTTCAAGCTGCGCTATCGTGTCCATTCTCTGACGGATGGCTTTCTTTATTTCGTTAGTCTCGTTGATGAGCTTCTCCTTTTGGGTCAGCATCCTTTTCCGTTTCGTTTTCATCGACCGATTCCCGGATTCAAGACAATCCTGTTCATATTTGAGTCCTTTAACAAGTTTGTCCAGCTCTATCGCATGGTTTTTCAGGACGGTGTTTCTCTCGTTGTCGGATGCCATGTCGCCAAGAATACCGTCAAAGCGGTTGAGCAGGGAATCCATCGTGTCTTTCCGTGATTGCAGGAAATCACAGAGCTGCTGCAGTTCTTGACGGTGGGATTCCGCCTTCACGGAGTTGTAGGTCTGTATCAGCACCAGCAATATCAGCACAATGCCGAAAAGGATATGTATAATGTTCATGTCGTTCTTCATTCTAATCGTTCAATGTTACAATGGGTCTCACTTTGTGTGACTGGAGCTTCGGTGTCTCTTGCACGGCACCGCTGCCGAGCGAGTACAGCCATGCTTTCGAGGTCTCCTGACCGGCTACTTCCGTGGATGTCCAGTACCATACCTCGTCCGCATCGTCGGGTAACGGTTCTCCGCCGCATCTTTCAATAATATGGTTAATGTACGGCTTGGCCACATACAGCAGTCGCATCTGGGCCACCGAGGGGATATAGGCACTCTGCCCGTAACGCCACATGGAGAACACGGCATTGGCCGCCGGCGAACCGCAGCCGCTGTTGGCATACATCTCGTAGGTGTTGGCGTTGCCGTCATGCGCGTACAGGTCGGCGGATGTCCCCTGTGCCACACCCACGCTGTCGGCGAAGGCTTCATCGGGCAGGTCACGGAGGTACACGGCATACCCGTTCCCTTCCATCTTTTCATTATTGTGGAGATGGAACACCACGGCTATAGGCTCCTTGCCCTGACGGTCACACTCCTCCAAGGCCATGACACGGCCGTCGGTGCAGAGCACATGTCCGACTTTCATCGAGGCGTCGGGAAACTCGTGATGCCCGTCGCATGACGCGAGAGCCACGGTCAGCGCAAGGGCGAACTGACCGAAGTAGTTGCACTTCAGCATTTTCCATGTCCTATGCCATTTCACTTTCAGCCCTTTGTTTTTGGAACGTATGTCCGTCTGCCTGCGGGCGTTGACACGGTTGATAATCTTGTTCATTCGGTTCAGTATTTTCACATAATTGGTTTTCATGACTTCTTATTTTACAGGTAGTTTCACGCCTAACACGATGCCTGTTCGGAACAGGTCTTTGCCTTTTATCATCAGGTCTGACTTCACTTGCCAGTACACCTGCCAGCCGCCACGCAGACGGTAGTTGTGCTCGTAGCCGGCGTGTACGCCTCCCAACACCCTGTGGGTGTCCGAGCCGAGCGAACCGCCGAAACGGAAGCTACCGTAATGGTTACGACCGCGTACCACGCACGGCTTGTAGGCGGCTCCGATGCTCCACGAACGGTAGTTCTTCCAGAACGAATCCGGGCAGACATGGCCGCACGATGCGCATTTATCCCACTTGAGATAGCCGTTGGCGAAAAACTCCCAGGCGTTGTGGTAGGCGTTCTCACGCTCATAGCTGAGTGTGGCATCCAGCCCGTTCTCATACAGGAGTCCGACGCCGAAGGACACTCGTCTGTCACGGTCTCCGGCAAACGCTGTGGCTGACACCGTCAGCACAGCGACAAGAATCATCAGTATCCTCTTCATGGTTTATTCCTCCATCAGTAATGCGCTGCTGAAGCCATCGGCCGACAACACGTCCTCATAATCTATGTTCACGGATATGGTGCGCCCGGAAATCTGCTTCTCGGTCAGCTCTACAGTCAGCACCTTGTCGTTGGGAAAGGTCAGTTTCTTTACCACGATTACGTTGCGGTAGCCGTGCAGGAACGACCGGGACTGCTCCAATACCAGTTCTGGCTTCAGCTCCACGACCTGCGAGTTCGTGGCTTTCGACACCTTCTTGTCGGAGAGCTTGAGCCTTACCTCGTCGATGTCGAAGCGGATATTGGTGCGGTTGTCCACCGAGAAGTCGAGGAAAAAATAGTCACCCGCCGAATAGATGTTGTTCAGCCGCATGGTCATGCGGTGTTTCTTGCTGCTCACGTTGCGGAACCTCGCGGGCGAAGTCCATATCTGACGCGCATAACGGTACATGTCCTCCGTTGACATCGACACTGCAGGATTGTGATAGGCGGTACGTTCCGACAGCTCCACCTCCTTGCTGGTGACGGCCTCTGTCAGCCGTGTCGTGTACAGCAGGGCGTACTGCGTGCGGTAGCGTTCCGTGACGATGGTGACGATGGCAAGCACCTCGCCGTCCTCATGCCCGGCTTCCTTCGGTTTCAGGCGGACTGTATTGTTGATGGGCTGGTCGCCGGCCACCAGGTCTGTGGATATGTCCACAAAGCGTATCGGCTCGGAGGCGATGATGACGGTCGTCACCTGTTCGTTGACGGTGAGTTGCTCCATTTCCTTATAGGTCGTTTGGGCGGTTGCGCCCATTGTTGCGGCTCCGAGAAAAAGAGCCATTGCAAAATGTCTGATATTCATTGTATCTTTTATTTAATTGATTTATAGCGGTTCAGCACTTAACCAAGTAAGTTTTCCTTTTTTTGTCTGATAGATTTCACATAACCACCATGTGCCATCTTCAACTTCATGAGCGAAATCGATTAAAGTATTCTTCGGCATATATATTTCTCCCTTTTCTGTTGGATGTCTGAATGCAAAGAGCGCGATGCGTTGCCCGTCCTCTGCTGAGAAATTACAGACAAGGGCATATACGTCCCTGCGGCTATACCAACATCGGCTGTCAAGGTGCAGCTTATACTTACCGGGAACCGGTGGATTATGATAGTCCATGCCAACAAACTCCTGTTTTTCACTTTGAGTAGTTAAAACTCCAAATGTATTCATAGCCTTACTTACCTGTTTTTACTGGTTTCTGTTTCCGTGAGTTTCTCTGCCTTTATCCGTTCCTCGGCTATCCGGCAATAACTGGCATCGGTCTCGAAACCGATATAGTGCCGTCCGCTTCGGATGGCGGCAATGGCGGTGGTTCCTGAACCCATGCAGTTGTCAAGCACCACGTCCCCTTCGTCGGTGTATGTCCTTATCAGGTACTCCACAAGAGCTACAGGCTTCTGCGTTGGGTGGTAGAAGGCACCGGTCTTGTGTTCCTTCGCTATCTGTATGACGGAGGTCGGATATTTGTCATCGGCGATGCGGACGTCGGTCATCCTCATGTCGCCGTAGCACCGGTTGGTGAATGTCAGGCTGGTGCGCCGGCCGTGGTTGTGCTGCGATTTGTCGCAGGGTATCATCTGCGGATGGTACACGGGCAGGTGCTCGTAAAACACAAGGATGTCCTCATGCTTCCTTAGCGGCATACGGTTGGCGTTCAGATGGCCGCTGGCCCTGTCCTTGTACCAGACAAGGTTATACCGCCACAATCGGGGCTGGGACATGAGCAGTTTTGCCGTGAACATTCCCTGCCCGAAAAGGATGACGGGGCTGTCCGGCTTGATGATGCGCCGGTACTGCTCCCACAAGGGGACAAGCGGTATCGGCCTGTCCCAACGGGCTTCCCGGTTCCTGCGGTTCAGTATGCCGTATGGCAGGTCGCATACGACGGCATCGACGCTTCTGTCGGCAATCCTTTTCATCCCTTCCAAGCAGTCCTCGTTGTATATTTCGTCAATGCGTATCATCGTCCTACCTGTTTTTGTTGTTTTCCCTGCTGTTTACCAGATAGACGAAGGTGCCGTACTTGAGCTTCACCTTGTTCTTGCGTATGGCTTTCGCTATGGCCCCGGTGGTCTGCTGGTAGGCGTTCTGTATGGTCTGCATGCCCCACTGCGCCACATTGTTGCCGTAGCTGCCGTTGTTGATGCTCATGTTGCTGCTCATAGCCCCGGACGCTATGTCCTTGGTGGTCTCACGGAAAGAGGAATTGGGCACATAAAGCCCCTCCATGCCGTCGGTGTCGTAGAGTGTCAGGCTCACCTTCAGGAGTTCGTCACCCACCATAAGGCTTTTGACCGTGCCTTTCACACGCTGCTGCCCAAATCCACTCATAGTGGCGTACATGTACGATCCCTTGGCGAGGACAACACCGTTTATCTCCACCTCGTCGAGCAGACGCAGCCTTACACGCGAACCGTCAACGGCTTTCACATCCTCGTCGATAATCGCTTTGATAAGGTTCGGCTCAGGCTCATTCTCCGCAAGGGTATTGAAATAGGCGGAGTTAGGCTTCTTGGCCTTTACCACGGATTGTGTGGCGGCATCTTCGGGTGGTTGCGTGACGGCATCCTCGTTTTCCGTCACATTGCCTGTTGTCTTGGGTGTTTCCTCGGCAGGTACCTGGGGTTCCTTTACATCCTCAAGCCCTTTCTGTCCGTTCAGGCGTGCTTCCGCCAAAGCCTTGTTCAGTTCGTCGAGGGCTTCCTGCTGGCGTTGTGCGCCACGTCGGAAACGTTCATCCTCGCTCATCGGCTCGGCAAGGGAGTCGTTTGCCATCTCCATGCCGCGCTCACGGCTCTTGTCCAGCCGGGACTGCATCTCCTGCAGACGGCGTTCTGCCTCTTCATCGAGCATGGCAAGGTCTTGTTCCGTGTACTTGGAATCGTATGCTTCCGTATCGCCACCGCGTTCACGGTCGATGTTCTCCACGGCCGAATAGTCCTGGATCTTGCCGTATGACTTGGCCATGTTCTCATACTTGCCGCCAATCTCGTCGGTGCGGAGTTGCGCCTGCGGCAGTTCCGGATTAAGGTACTCCGTGGTCTGCATGTGGGACGGTTTTTCCGCCAGTTCCACATCGAATACGTCAAAAATGAGGTACCCGGCAATCAGCAGTAAGGGATAAAGGATAGCCGGCAGCCTGTATTTAGGCGCACGCCAGTCAATCCTGCTTGTAAGTTCTTTCAGCGTCATTGCTCTCTAGATTTATGATTTGTTTGTTACGTTTCTGTCTCAACAGCTCCTCCTGATGTTGTGTCGCCGTGACCGTCTGCTCGGTTTTCGGACGGTTGTATATCTGTACCATGCGGCAGATATTCAGCGTCAGGCATCCGATGACGATGCCGAATACCAGCGTGAGGAACACTTTGGGGTATTTGCAAGCGAAGCATTGCGCATATCCGGCGGCCTTGTCAATTTTCAGAAACTTGGCCCATTTCCGACCGGCACTGACCTCCTTCTCGTATCTTTCGGCATACTTGGGGTCGTTCTTGTCCGGCATCTTCTCTCCGAGTATCAGTTTCTTCCATCCCATAATCAATAGCTGTTTTTGGTTTTCTGTTCAATATCTTTGTTCAGCAGGGTGCGCCAGTTCACGATAAGCAGCCCATGGGGGTTGTTGTCGGTGCGCGGCACTCGTTTCAGTTGCCCGGAGGTCACCAGTTCTCGGGTAAGGATGGAGGTACGGCGTTCTATGCGCTGTCTGCCATAGTAGGTGAACTCCATCTTCTCCTTGTTGAAGTTGATGCTGTCACAGAATATCGAGCATACCGCCGAGGTGCCCATGATGTTGTTGTAAAATCCTTTTTCCTTGAGGGTGTTATACTGGGCAAGTCCCGTTTCATCCACAAGGTACATCGCCTTGTCAAGCGTGTATTTGATGTATTTGTCGTCCGGGGCCAGGGTGAAGAAGTAATGATGATACATCTCCACATGGCTCTTGGCTTCCACATCGAGGGTCTCGTCCATCGTGGTGCGTTGCACGAGGATGGGCACATTGCCGTCCAACACATAGATTTTCTGCTGGGCATCCACTACCATTGAGCGGGCTGTCCAGATGCTCGACAGGCTGATAACAACGCAACCTGCCAGAAACAGGGCGCAGATTATCATCACGAGCTTGATCTTGTTCTCTAAATTTTTAATGACCATTGTTTTGCTTATTTGATTGGTTTCCTATACCTTATTATATATTATCGCATCATGGATGAAATCGCGCCGGTCGTTGACATCTTCGCCTGCTGTGCCACACCCTCGCCGAAGTTTCTCGTACTGAAAGCCGTGTCTCCTTCGGGAATCATCCATGCCGCCAAGTCAGGCACAAGATTCAGGCATTTCAGAGCAACGATGCTTGCAGCCATCAGATAGCCTGCCGAGAAGAAGGAGTTTTGCAGGTAGGCTGCCATCGTCGCCTCGTTCTGGGTAATGGCGGTCAGGTTCTCCACCTGTATGCAAAGCACAATATCAAATAGCAACAGCACATAAAACCCAACGAAGTACAACATGGCTCCATAGAAATGCACCGTCAGATAACGTATCATCCATTTCGCCCAGGCTCCTTCCCATTTGGGCAAGAGTGAAAACGCCCACTGTATCGGACCGAAAATTGTGAGCATACCGAGCAGGATTTGCTGGCAATAGATGGTTGCCCACCAACCTATTCTAAAGACAATCAACGCAATAACCATCACGATTTTGTCTATGCAGACCACCGCACCGGAGGTCAGTGAAGTAAACCATAACTTGCTGGCATCCTTCTCCATGTTGGTAACTTCATCGACACCGGTCTGTTCCATGGTCGATTCTATCAGTGCGGGATCCATCGTACCGGCACGGGCCACATCCGCCTGTGCCTGCAAGCTTGTATAGAGTGTGTCACGGACGAAAATGAGCTGCTGCACTTCCTCGAACTTATCCCCGATCTGGGCGGCTTCCGCCTGATACAGGTCATGGGTGTAGGAGCCTATGGCATTGGGGATGTACGAGAGGAAGTCAAGCACACACCAGCTGCTGCCGCTGTTGTGCATCCCGGTGTCCGCAGGAGGATACCACCATGTCATCACGATGGCCACCGCCAAGGGACGGAACAGTTTCATCACATCGAGCGGTTCGTTTTTTACCATCATCTTATAAGCCATGCCTGCCGCCATCACGATAGCGAAGAGTGCAGCCAGTGCCATACACATCTGAAGAATCCACCAAAAAGGACCTTGTGACCCGGTGAACGTGGCATCGCACAGGAACTCGTTGGTCTGGAAAATCACGTCATCCACCTCTTCCTCAAGCAAGTTGATGCCAAAGTCGCTAAGAATATTGTCTGCCATTGAATGTTGTTTATTAGTTGTTTATTTCAGAATCTGTCTGTTTCTATGGTTGATTGACACAGTTTCCCATCGCACTCCAGCACGCATCGCGCCACCGGGCCAGTGCTTCCGCCGCATACACGGCGTTCTTGTTTTCCCTTTCATAGCTTGATGCCAATAGTGAGGTGGTCGTCTTGCTGTTAGCCAGATAGACGAGATAGCGTACCAGTTCCTCGTTCTTGCGCGACACGTCGGCATAGATGCTCAGATACTGTTTCTTGCGCTGCGAGTTGGGCATATAGGCTTCCTGCGTCGCTTTGATGGCCGATTTGAACACGTTATAGTATTCCTTCCACACCGTCTGCTGTCCGGGAGTGCCACCCAGTTGCAGGATGCGGTCGATATTCTTTTTGAAATCCGCCATCTTGGAGTTGAGCTTGTCACCCTCCGCCAGCCATGCGACATCCAGTGCGCCGCCTGTACGGTCAGCCACGTTCAACGCCTCTATCTCGGCACGTTTAGTCATAGCGGAGTCCAGTTTCTCCGCATCATCCACCTGCCAGTAGCCTGCAATCCCCACCGTCGTGCGAAACGACAGCTTGTTTTTTGCAGCGGCGGTTTTCCTGTAGTTGCTGTGCAGCAAGGTGTAGTACAAGTCCGGAGTAAGGGAGCCGGAACCGATCTCCGCCACGGTAAACTGGTTCTGTTTGGCGGCATCATGGTTGTAGGTCACGTTCTGCGCAGTGGCCGAAACCATGCACAGTCCTGTCATCAGATAGAGTATCAGCCGTTTCATTTCTTGTTTCTATATGGGTTAAGCCCGCTCTGCCGCCATCGTCCGAAGGCATCTTCGATGATGAGTGATCGTGAACGGGGTGTGTAAATACTTTCTTTCCAATAGCCTATCCGCACTTGGATATACCTCCATGTATCGAAATAGGCGGCATTGAGCAGTTTCTTGATGTTGTCAAGACTGGTGTTGATGTTCTCCAACACAAGCATGAGATCGGATGTCGAACAGGCGGCGGCTCCGGTAGCATACAGCACCAGGTCGCTGACCGAGCGGTACAGGCTCTTTCCCTCGACCGAGATGCGGTCGATGCACCTGAGGCTTATCCGGATGATGATGGTGTCCTGAAGGGCGAGTTTGTTACGCTTCAGCACCTTGGAGTTGTAATCACTCAGCAATTTTTTGTAGTCACCGATGCGGTCGCTGACCGTCTGGTAGGTGGAATACACGTTCATGGAGGTTCGCAACGACTGGTACAGCACGTCTATCACATCGAAAGCCCTGGTATATTTGTCAAGGTCGAAGTTCAGCACCTTGTAATCTTCCGCGGCCTTCGCGCTGTACTCGTGCAGGAGGTTGTTGCTCTGCTCCAGTGTGGCACGGGCAAGAAGCAGGCTGCGCTGGTTCTTGTGGTCGGAGATATAGGCTTCCACCGAGCCTACATCAAAACCGAACTGTGCCTTGGCGATGACCGGCATGGCCAGCATCAGCAGCGTCATCAATATGTGGATAGGTGTTCTCATTCTGTCGTTTCTTCCATTGGTTTGTAATTTCTACTTCCGGCCCTGTTCATCCACCGGGCAAAACTCTCGTCAAGCAGCGTGCGTCTGCGTCCTTGCTCGTCATTGACATAAGGAGCGGCCTTTTTCAACACATCAATGATAGACAGTTTATAGTGCATCATCTTCTCCAGACATACGAGGTCGGCATAGATGCGTGTCAGGCGGCTATCCACATCACGCGCGATTTCCAACCGGTCCGACGACCACAGCAGGTGGTAGGTGTCCGTGCTGTTGTCCTGTTCCATCGGATTGTTCTTGATGTATTCGGTGCTGATTGTGCAGGACGGATAATCCCTTGCAATCTCTGAGATGCGGTTGTTCACGGCGGCGGCATTCTCCCGGTCGCTCTTGTTCGGGTCGAGTTGCATCACATCCACGACCTGGGTGTTGCTGTAATCCGCCGTCAGTGTCCATTCTATCTGCATGATGGCCCTGTGTATCTTGATGCCGAGGAAATATTTCGGCTTGCGGGCGATGCTCAGTGTCGCCTTGAACGTGATGACGGCATCCATGCTCCCGGAGGTGGCGGTACGCACGTAGCTGTAGCCTTCCCAGTGTCCATCTCCCTGCCAGGTGAGGTCGAAAGCGGTCTTGCAGTCATTCATGATGGCTGGGATGCGGTAGTAGTCATCAGTCGGCACTTCCTCGCCGCCGACGGCATCCTCACGCGCCGCCCGCAGGTCGGCAAGCTGTTTCCTGACACTTTCCTGTTCCCTTGTCAGATCATCTATCCGGGTCTTGTTGACATTGTACCGCTGACGGAGCACGGCTGCTTCCTCCACTGTAGCTGTGGAAATCTGCTTTATCAGCGTCCTGTTCTCGCTGTTGAGCACATCTATCTGGGTCTGAAGCTCCGCTATGCGGTTGTTGTATTCCGTCTCAAGGCGGTCAAACTCCGACATATCAAGGTTATTGTCAGTCAGTGTGGTCTGCATGGCGCACTCCTTGGAATGGGCGTTCAGTGAACCGCCGCAACTGCGGCATTTATACTGGGTGCTTCCCTGTGATATGGTGAATCCGTCATGGCAGGTCACGGAGATAATCACGCTCTCCGTGCCTTTCATCTTGGCTTCATCGGTCGCCTGATAATAATTTCGGGCATCCGAACCGATGTAATAGACGAATCCCTCTTCATTGTCATTGTACTCCGACAGCCGTGCCTGCATCTGTCTTTGGAAGGTGCCCAAGTCCATGGAATAGGAATCAAAGACATCCTCGTAAACCTCTTCCGTCCGGTTCCAGCTTTTGGTGACCCGGATGGAATAGGCATAGGCTTTGGCGTACTGTTTGTTCTTCTTTGACAAGATATAGGCGTATCGGGAATAAGACAGGTTATAAAGGTACCCGTCTCCCGATGCGTTCATCTGCTTCACCTTCGCCCTCGACCATCCGGCATAACTCTCCGAATTGGAGAGTATCTGCTCCGTCTGTGCCGAAGAGGGATAGAAATTTGCGTCGGTCGTGTTGAAACGTGTCCAGGCACCGCCGTAGAGGATGCTGTTGTCATCGGTGGGCGGCATATAGTCACAAATTGTCTCGCTGCCGCTGTCCCGGCGGTAGATGTACCACCGCTGGGTGTAATACTGCCCCATAGTCTCACGGAGATAGTCGGTCATCCATGGGGTCATGTTGTAACTGTCTATGTTGAAAAGCCGGGCGACATTCTCCGGTCCACCGACCATCGAGAGCAAAGTGCCTCCAAGATTTTGCTCAAGGGACTTGTAGAATCCGTAACTGCTCTCCGCAGCGTTCACAATCGCCGCCACATTTCCTTTGGCGATGTCATTGAACGAGCTGCCGCCGAGCAGGGCCCCCATCATGTTCTCGGCTCCCGCTCCGGCGATGCTGACTCCCATGTCATACAGGGTGCTAATGTCGGATTCAAGATTCTCCTTGTTGAAATGGTTGGGAATACTGCCGAGGTCATCAAAAAAACTCTTCCAGTCCACATTGCCACTGCCGGCAAGGTCGAACAGCGGCTGGAACTGCGGGGCTATCTGCAGGAATACCACATCACGGAACGACAGCGAGCTGTTGGTGACGATGGACTCGAACTGCATGCAGAGCGTTTCCACCTCGTGACAGACCTTGAACAGGTAGCTTCCCCAGTAGAGTGCGGTCTGTGGTGAACGGAGCATCATGCCGGCGACAATCCATATCTTCGGCATGATTTTCGCACTTACTAATGAATAGATGCGGCGGTAATAATAGTTTTCCGTTGCACTGCTCCAGATACCGAGGTCGGTCAGTGCCTTGCGGTCAAGGTACTTGGACATGAAGATACCGGCTGTGGCGACTTCGGCGGCACTGTAACGGTCAAGTATCTTCCTGACCTGTTCGCTGTAATACATTTCCGTCGCGGTCTCCGTGCCGAAAGCGGCGGTCATGGCGGCCACCGTTTTCTTATCGTAGTTGACGGAATACCACACCGAGGCCGCAGCGTCGGACGCTACAGCCAGCAGTACGGTCAATATGAGCAGGAGGCGGTGCATACTTGTTGATTGGTCGTTTCTTATTTCCCTTTCTTCACCGTCCCCATCTTGAGGAAACGGTATTTTCCGGAAGTGCAGCTCTCGTTGGCGGGTGTGTATTCCACATATCCGCGTGACTGCAGTTCCTCGCTGGCGGATTTCATCGCCGTGACGCTGTAACCGCTGACAAGACTGAGCAATGCGGCCGGATTGATGCTGATCGTTTCCTGGCGGTCACGCTTGTGACGGTAAAGCAGGTAAAAGAACAGCACGGTGGCTTCCTTGCTGAAATTGTTGTTGTCGCAATCGCGCCAAAATTCCTCAATGAGTTTGTTCTCGTTCATAATGAATGTTGTTTATGGGTTATTTTTATCGTTCCTTGTGGGCAGGTTGAGCACATGGCCGACCTTATGCACCCGTCGGGCAAATTCCAACGGGGCGGCGATGCCGGAGTTGTCCCAGTCACGGCAATATCTTTCGATAGCATCCTGATGGCTGCACCCTAATTCCGACTTGTAGAGTTTGAGGGCATCTTTCTCAGCACGCTCGGTGGTATAGGTCATGTAGCACTCGTGCGATTCCTCCACACCGTACACGCCGCTGGTCGATCCTCTGCGGATGAACACCTCGCGGAAGAAAGAGCGTCCTTCCTTGTTGTCAAGCCTGTTGATGGTAAAAATCTTCTTGCAGTCCACATCGGTGAGTCCGAGGATGGCTTTGATATTGTCGAAGCGTTCACGGAATTTGCTCTGGTCAAGCAGCATCACCACATCGGAATTGTTGATGATGGCCTCCTTCACAATCTCACTGCCGATGATGTCCTGTATCTCCTGTGTCACGACACCGACCGATGCCCAGAACTTACGGGCCGTCTTGTAGAGGTACTTGATGTATTCGGCCATGAGCGGGGTGGCGATGGCTTTCCACGCCTCTTCGATCACAAGGACCTTACGGTTCTTTTTCAGACGCATCTTCTGCAGAAAGACATCCATGATAATCAGCGTGACTATCGGGAACAGCGTGGCATCATCCTTGATTGCGTCAATCTCGAACACGATAAAGGTCTCATCAAACAGGGTGCTGTCCATGTTCTCGTTCAGCGTGGTCTCGTGGCTGCCGCCCTTATAGAAATCCCGAAGCTGGTAATTGAGGTCTGCCGTGTCAATGCCTTTCAGTTCGTTCTCGGTGATAATCTCCGGGATGCGGACGACGGCGAAGTCGAAAAACGAGTTGAACGAAAGCGGCGCATCAATTTTACCCGTAAAGTAACTGCGGTAGTATTCCTCGATAGCCTGTCCGATAAGTCTGTCCTCCGTCTTTGTCACAATGCCTTCCGAGCCTTTCCATATCTGCAGGATAAGATTCTTGAGGAAGTTGATTTTCTCGATGTTTATCTCTTCCTTGGTAATCTTAAACGGGTTCATGGTGATGGGTTTTTCCTCGGTATAGGAAATGTACTTGCCGCCGAGATACTCGCATAGTCCCTCGTAGGAGTTTCCCGTATCGACCATCACGACATCCGTTCCTTGCTCATGAAGCTGCCTCACAACGGAGTTCATGTGGAAGCTCTTGCCGCTTCCCGATGGTCCTAAACAGAAGAAATTGGAGTTGTCGGTCATCTTGACCTTACCCTCCTTGCCGGTGATGTCGATGGCTACGGGCATCCCTTTCCGGTCAGTATAGTATATCTTCAGCGGGGTGTCCTCGCTGCGCTGCACATGCTCCTTATACATAAGGCAGGTGGCGGCGTCCGACAGGGTGAGAAAACGGTCGTACTCGGGATTCATGTTGTAGCAGTTGCCGGGAAACGAGTTCACGAACAGCTCAAGCTGGTTGTAGGCACGCTTGGAGATATGGATGCCCATGCGCCCGAACATGTTTTCAAGATGGTTCACGGGCTTCTGCATATCTGCATTACGTGGACAGCATACAACGAGGTTGAAGTGTGTATATACAAGCTGCTTGCCCTCGCGTGCCACCACTTCCTGCACCTGCTTGATGTCCTCCACGGCAATCTGGTTGCTCGGATTGGGGATGGAGGCGTGACGGTTTTTCTTCTTTTCAAGAGCGGAAAGTTCCCGCTTTTGGTTGGGAATGAAAATCATCTGGTTGTAGATGACGGTCTCGGCTTCCGGGATACTGTCGATGGCGGACATGAGGTCAAGGGGCATCCCTGTGTTGTTCACCTCCACATTGGTGAAAGGACGGACAAGGGAAGGAAGCCCGGCACAGTCCACATCGACAAGGGAGAACACGCGACATTTGCGGTCACCCATGCCGATGCCCTCGTCATCTACCTTGAAATTATTCATGGTGACGACCGGACTATTGAAGTCCAGCGTGAAATACCGGTCAACATAGCTGTCACATTCGTCGGCCGTCAGGAACCTCACCTTCATGCCGCCGTCACGCAACTGGTCCTTCACCTTGCGTATCTTCACAAGGAAGTCCTTCCATTTCTTCAAATCGAAGGAATACAGCTTCCCTTTCTTCGATTCCTGCGTAATGACAAGGCATGTGCGCGTATCGGTATAAGGACGGCCCTCAAAATATGAGAAATAGGATCTTGACAGGAACTCTTTTTCCTTTGCGTCCGCCTGCACGAACCCACGGCGGGAGAACACATCCTGTTTGTGTATGGCATAGCCCTCGCCGAGGGTCTGTACCACCGCCGAGAACAGATGGCAGAAATCGTAATAGCAGTCGGCATCGGCAGAATACTTCTGCACGGGGTTCTCTATTTCAAGTATGGCGGAATACTCGCCGGTCTTGGTGTAAATGACACCAATGCCGTCATTGCCCTCCACGGAGAAATAGATGTCACGGAAGACACGCTTGCGTTTGCCTCCCGTTCCGAAAGCGGCCACCGAGATTGCCATACCGATAAGCACTGCTGCAAAGAATATGATAACGTACCAAGTCATTTGTCTTTATCCGTGTTTTGTTCACCCCATTCTTTCAGCTCGTTGCTGATACATTTGTTCAGATGCTCTCTCCAGTATGGCTCATACTCTATGATGTCAAAATAGGGTTCTTTGTCCTCGTCATCATCTATCAGGTACGCAGCGATGTCCCAACTGATATAATCAATCATTTCGTCTATTACCCTTTCACCTGCTTCTTCGATGACAAACTCACCGAAATATTTCAGGGGAATCTTGACTTCGGGGAATAAGAAAATATGCACATGGCTATCCCCGTTGCCTTCATGGTCTTCCACACTGTTAATGCTTATCACCAGATATAGCTGGGTTGGTTCTTTACCATCTTCATAATTATCTGTAAATTCCGCACTTATTTCAAAATGCTTCGGGAGGGGAACCATAGATACGGAATTACTTCCAAACTCCCGTAACCGAAGAATGAATGTGCCTGTTTTGTCTGCCATTGTTCTTTTATATTTATTGATGTGGATTAGAATAGATAAAAGAGCCTTGTTTTCATATCGCTGTGCTCCTTGGAATTGTAGGCGGTGACGAACCATCCGGTCATGTCAATCGAATAGAAAGTGTCCTCGCCGGATTCGCTGGAGGTGGCATAGATGCCTTCCGGCATCTTGAAAAAGGCAGGCATGCTGTCCTTATGCTTTTCAAGATGGTAGGCAAGCCGGGCCATCTCCGCAAGCGACGGTATGTAGGCCGACGGCAGCACACGCTTGTCCTGGAAGTTCTTGAGGGCATGGCTGTCCGCATGGCGGAGTATGCCCTGTGTGAGTGCGGCTCCGTCGTCGAAACCCAATGCGCAACTGCCCGGATATCGGATTCGGGGACTAAACACGATATGTTCCTCATCCTCCTGCGGCTGTCCGAAATAGCCCTCACGCAACTTGCCGTCAGCCGTATCGAAGATATGGCCGGTTCGGAAAGACTTCTTCCCGAACCAGTTGCTCGTACTGTTGTCGTCCAAGGCAACGGCTTTGCCGTGTCGCCCGTCTGTCTGGATGACACAGGCAAGGGTATTCTCATCGAATTTGGAGGTCAGAGTTCCATTCCTTTGCAGGAAATGTCCGATGCGGACAGAGTCCGTGCCGAAAACGGACGGTTTCACAAACGGATGTTTGGTATCTACCCAGCTGCTGCCTACGGAAAGTTTGCCATTGCTGACATGAAGGCGCAGTTCGGTGATGCTTCCCCGTCTCAGAGGCGGTAGCGTGGTGGATATGGACAATTTCTTCCCGTTGATTTTGAGGAATATCTGTATTTCTCCGGAATCCTCCGTAGGAATGAGGTTGAAGTCGTGCGGGATGCCGTTGTTCAACAAGCAGTCCTTGTTGGGAGAACATACGTTGCCGGCATCGGCACGTGTCCCGGCCAGTTTCCCCTTAAGCGGAATCAGGAAGGCTACTGTTGAAACGCAGTCCCCCTGTATCTCCAGAATCTGCATCACGTCACTGATATTGTCGCTTTTCAGTATCAGGCGCAGCAGTGCGGTAAGTTCTTCTAATTTCATTGTAATCTTTGTTTTGTCATTTGTCTGTGTCACGGATTGGATCTGTCCGGCGAGTCTTTCGCCGAGCGGATGGCTAATCGTAACAGTGTCGGCCGGATGCAGTGACGGAAGGAACGGATAACAGACATGGGGTGATGCCGTACTGTCGGCCAGAACAGGGACAGTGGGCTTGAACACCTTGCCGTCGAAACGGAACTCCACGGCTTTGCCGCCCTCCATGCCGTCAAGCCATACGGCAAGCGAGCCTATGGCTTCCAGCTCGCCCTTTGTCCGCCCCGTGACCTCTATCTCAAGGGGCTTGGACATCTTCGACCAACTGTCTTTCACCTTTTCCGCCGTTTGGTGGGCGGACAATGCGTCCCCTTTACGGGTGTTCCCCGAACATCCGGCAAGGAACAAGGCAAGAAAGAATATCAATCCGCAGTGTCTCATTTTTCAAATCTTTTTTGAACAGGTGTAAACGAATATCCCTTTGTCTGTTTTCTTGGTGTGAAGCCCTTTGCGCTGTTTCACCATGATTAAACCGGCTCCCGTGCTGACTGCCATAACCAGTGCGACAAGTCCGGCGAGAAAGCCCAGTACACAGTAGCCGATTATGAATCCGACTATCGCACCGCCCGCTGCTCCGGCAGCCCAGTAGATGTAGCGGCCCTGGATACCCAGGAATTCAAGAGGCTTCTGAAGCCCCTTGAAAACCGGGTATGCAGTATAGCCGTTGTCTGCGTTCTCTGCCATAAGGTCAGGAGATTCCGAAGAACAGAGGCAGTGCCTGAGCTGCTGCAATCAGGAAGATGCAGGCTCCGACCACCATCATGATCTTCTTCTTGACGTCCTGCTCCTCGTTGTTCATGGCGATATAGACGCTGATCGCACCTACGACGGCCACGACGCCGGCAATGGCGTAGCAGAGCTTGACAACGATGGGTACATACTTGGCGATTTCCTCGCTGACCGTGGTCAGGGCCGTAGTACCGGCTTCGTAGTTGCCTGCGGTGTTCTGGGCGAGACAGGCAACGGTGCCGACAAGCAGCATGACCGCCAGTGAGTTGAATCGAGGTGATGTGACGAATTTCTTGATGGAATTCTTGATTTTCTGTAATTTGTTCATCTGTTTTGTTTCAAAATTGTTTTACGGTTCTCTTATTTCTCATTTGCGCATTTGAGTCTCTTTTATACACGGTAGCCGAAGAAGGCGGGGAACACGATGGTCGCTCCGATAATGAACAGGATGGCTCCCACCACCATCATTATCTCTTTCTTCCAGCCTTCTTCTCCGGCGTTTATCTTGAAGTAAATCTGCAGGCTGGCGATGACGGACACGATTCCGGCCACCGCATAGCAGATATACACCACATACAGCAGCATGGTAATCACGAAGTCATGGGCTTTCGCCAGTCCGTCCGCACCCCAACTGTAATCCACTCCGCCGCATTTTGCGGAAGCGGACAGGCAGCAAACGGACAGGATTGCCGTCAGTACCACTCTTATAGGATCAATATGTCTCACGGGTATGGCTGACTGTGGATTTACGGAAAGCAATGTCTGATTTCTTGTCATACAGCATCTGTTCAAGTTCTTCAAACGAGACACCACCCTCGCTCGTCACGTCGGTCTCGTCCATATTGTCTGTAAGGTTGTCAAAACGGCCTGTGCCGCCTGATGGGGTTTCCACTTCCGTGGCGGCAACCCTTGAATGGTCATTGTCAGGGGCAGTCTCTTCCCCGAGAGAGAATCCGTCACCGCTTTCCCTGACCGGAGTGGCCACAACTTCATCCTGCATCCCGCTGACATCAAATTCCTCTACCGAGGTTTCTTTCTCGTTTTTCTTGCCGTAAAGGTCTTTGCTGATATGGTAGCCGTAATAGATGATATAGGCTATCGTCAGCACGATGACAAATATTACATACGGTGTCATTGTCGTTTGCGTTTAATTGGGTTTGAGTTTAATTTTTCCGCAAAGTAACATTGAAGATTATGTGCGTGAAAATTATATCCTGACAAATCTTCTTTTCTTAACCGTAATTAGTATAAGACGCTGATTTCAAACTTACTTTCATACTCTGAATGAAATTTAACCGCAAATAGAGTATGATTATATCACAGTATGATTATGTAGTATTTTTAACCACTGAAGCACCAAGAACAACCTCTCATCGTTTTACTTTATTCCGGGCGCATATAGGATGCGCTAAAGTAAAACAATAGAGAAAATGCCGTGAATACAGCCCTTGTTTGTCCGCTTTTGTCAAATATTCCGTTTTTTATAAAGAGTGATATTTTTCAGTTAAATATTTGGCGATAATTTATTTTATCACAGATTCTATCTCCAAAATAGTTTCTAAATGGGGATCAAAACAAATGTATCGTTGCTTAATTTAGCCATTTTCATCAATTTTATTCTGTAAATCAAGATTTTGTGGATTATTTTTGCTAACTTTGCAACCAAATTCTCAATTAAAAGATGATAGACCTCGTACATATAATCGGAGAGACTACCGATTACGACAAGAAACAGCAGCTTGAGGTAAACAAGCCGAAAAGCTGGTGCAAGAGCGTTTCCGCCTTCGCAAACGGGCGGGGAGGTTCTCTGATTTTTGGCGTGGCCGATGATGATACTGTGATTGGATTGGAAGATCCGCAATACGTTTCCGAGAAATTCAGCGAAATAGTCAAGTCAAAACTTGATCCGGTACCGGAATTCTCGCTCTCATTCGAGAAGGTGGACGGAAAGACACTGATGATTGTCCGTATCGAACCGGGAACCATAACCCCATATTATTATATGGGCGACGGACAGCAGATTGCATTCTGCCGTATCGGTAATGAGAGTGTTCCGGCGACTGCCAATATGCTCAGGGAGCTGGTATTACGTGGTTCCCACCAGTCGTATGACAGTTTGTTGTCGGGCTATAAGTTTGAGAATTACGCATTCACAAAACTGCGTTCCGTTTTCCATGCCAGGACGGGTAAGGAGTTTACTGATGACGATTACGAATCATGGGGTATCGTGAACGCGGACGGACGGTTGACCAACGCTGGTGCGTTGCTGGCAGACGAAAGCCCTGTCAGACATTCTCGGATATTCTGTACCCGTTGGAACGGCCTCGACCAGGCACACGGCATAATGGATGCCCTCGATGATACGGAAGTTTCAGGTAGCCTTGTCATTTTGTTACAGGAAGGACTGGATTTCTGCCGCCGCAATTCAAAAAAGATGTGGTACAAGACCCCGGATGGGCGTGTGGAATTACCCGGATATCCTGAAGAGAGCATCCTTGAGGGATTGGTAAACGCTCTCATACACAGGTCTTACATTGAAATCGGCGGCGAGGTACACATTGACATCTTCGACAACCGCATAGAGATTTCCTCTCCCGGAGGAATGTACGAAAACAAACCTGTTCAGGATTGTGACATCATGAGCATTAAGTCGCGCCGCCGTAACCCTGTGCTTGCAGACATTTTCAGCCGCCTCAAATATATGGAACGCCGGGGCAGCGGTTTCAAGAAAATCTGTCAGGATTATAGCCTGCAAACCAACTATCGGGAAGAACTGCATCCGAAATTCTATTCCGACAGTTATGATTTTACGCTGACGCTCTATAATCTGAACTACGGTATCGAGAATGGGGCAACGGAATCATTGCCCCAAATTGCCCCAAACTGCCCCAAACTGCCCCAAACTGCCCCAAACTCAGATAGCATCGAAAAATTCTTGAAAGTGCTCCGTTTGTTTCCCGGGGGAACTATCCCACAATTATCAAAAGAATCAGGATTCTCTGAACGCATGGTCAAATATTACATCCAGTTTTTGAAAGAATCAGGGTCTATACGCCGTGTCGGAACTAATAGAAAGGGTTATTGGGAAATCATAGAATAATAACCGATAGAGACGGATGACTACTATGACACTGACAGACTTATTTCTTGTAGTATGTGAATCCCGACTTTGAAATTCATGCTGACAACGGACTTATATGAATGTATTCCTTATACTGAAACTGTGGGGCAAGCCAACAGTTACCCAACAGTTACCCGACAGCTCCCCAACAGTTACCCAGCAATAACAAAATAATGGATACTATGTGTCCGTTCCTGTTTGTAAATCCGCATGAATTTCATGCCGACAGCGGGGTTGATGGGTCGTATTTCGTTATACAAGGGTAGTGGTTGGAAAAGCACCACCTAAGCACCACCTAAGTACCACCCAAGTACCACCTAAGCGCTACCCAAGTAAAAAACCGGATTGGGTGTATTGGTATGATTCGTATTGGTGTGCGATAATTTTGATTGCGGCAGAATTTGGAAAACTGATGCGGTTCCCCATAGTTTCCAATCTCAATTGCCCCAAACTTTACCCCAAATTGTCCTGAAGTCAATTCTATAAACATAAAATTCCCTGTCTTATTTTTCTGGTGGAAAAGTAAAACAGGGAATCGTTGTATCTGTATTGAGAATAAAAGTCAGGGACAAAAACGCTTGCCACGAAGAAAGTCGTTAAGGTCTTTGTAGCCCTTATAGACTCCCGAAGCGTCATGTATTCCGTCACGAGTTTCGTTGAGAGTATCCACAGCTCTGCGCCCGGCATCGTCATTGTCAAGACAGCAGGTGACAGTCGGATAAGGGGCAAGCCATTTCATCGCCTTGCGGAGATTGGAAACGGAGTTCAACACCACAAAATCCATTGTCTCGGCAAAGGGTGTGAAATCCGAACGGCGGCATAAGGTCATATAAGACAGAAAGTCCATAAACCCTTCAAATATGGTACACAGTTCATTGCCATTGCCCATTTGTATGAGCGACACATCCTTTTGCCCGACAGTTCCTTTGAAGAACGGATTTCTCACCTCATAGCCGCCCAGGACATTCCCGAAACCTATACCATAATAGTGCCGATGGCCAAGCGAGAAATGAATTTCTCTACAAAACTCCACGGCAACTGAACTGTCTATGCCTCTGGAATCAATATAGGACAGAAGTTTGTCATTGGTAAGCGGCTTTACCGTCACATCCCGAAATGTGCCGGCTCGTTCATCCTGCAATTCAGACGGTATCCGCTCCCTGATGACAAGCTCCGCCGTGGTGTAGTTCTGGATATGCCGGATTACCTCCATGATGTCGTTGGTATTATACATCATCTTGCCAAGGTCTATGATGTCACCGCTCTGCATTGTAGCGAGATCGTACCAGCGGTTCTTCTTACGGCTGACCTTGAACGACGGATGCCGGTCCTCCCTGTACGGGGCATGGTAAAGCACGTATGTCTGATAATTGCGTACAGGGCGTATGCCTATCTTTTCAAGATAACCGATGATGTCGATTCGCTTGATTTCTCCGAAATTCACTGCCATGTTCAATTTCTTAACTCCGTTAATTTGTTCTGCTCATATCTGTATTCACGGCTATCCTTGACGATGATGCCCTTTGACATAAGATGCTTCAACCACATCACAAACGAGGTACGTCCACGCCTATAGCCGGTTTCCGCATACATTTCCCGCAATTTGCCGACCAACGTATTGTAACCTTTGACCGGACCTTCGGCAAATACCTTGTCAAGAATCTCCTTGTGCTGCGATACGGTGATATTCTCGAATGTCACCCGTTCCTCTTCATCGCTGCTGAATCCCGGTATATCCTCCGGCAAACCGTCTTCATTGATACGGAAGGCAAAGTTTGAGAACTCCTTTTCCCTGGTAATCATCGGACGGACTTCGCTCACATCAGGATTTATCTCGCTTTTGATGATTTTCATCACGGTCTCCGCCTTGTTGTTCAGTTCTGTACCGATGTGGCCTCTCGTATTGTCATCGCTCTTGTTAAGGTGCAGGACAGTATGGATGTGGATATTGTACATGTTGGTCCACCGCATGAGGTCGTTGATTATCTCAACGGACTCTCCGGGAGAGTTGATGTCATTGATAAGGTCGCGGATGCCGTCGATAACAACAAAACCAATCTTATCATCAACTTCCAGAGCGGAGTCTATGATGTTGCGGCGTTGCTGTGGCGTGAACTCCCTGAGCATAAGGAAATCCAATGACGACACCTCACAGTCGGAGGGCAGTCCGGACATTTTGAGTATGCGGTGAAGCACCTTGAAGCAATGCACGCGACTTTGCTCTGTATCTATATACAGCACCTTTGTCTTGCCTTCTGGCAGTTTGGCACGATAATGCAGCACTTCTTTCCCTGAAATCAATGCAGCGACTATCGCACTCACATTGAATGTCTTTCTTGATTTCGGCTTGCCTACGGACGCACTGAAATTACCCACTGTAGCCACCGTGATCTCATCGACCGTCAGTATCTCCGGAGGAAAGACATAACGGTCTGTGGCACGGATGCGGACGTATTCAAGGAATTTCTTGAACTTATCCCGGTTGGCTTTTTCCTGTGGTGTCAGCTCCTGCTTTGCCGGAAATATCCTGTCGAATGGTATTTCTTCTATCTTCATTTCCCGGTTCCTTTCTTGGCTTTGCGGTTCCCTTTGGATAAATCCGCCATGGTTTCGGCTGCCGCCCTGCGGTTCATCTCATGTTTGGAGTAGATGACATTGCGGCGAAGCACGTCATCGAGTTCCTTACGCTCGATATAGATGAACTTGCCACGGGGCTTGAAATGGGTTATCTCCCTGTTGGAAGTCATAAGATATATCTGACTTTTTGATACCCCGATATATTCCGCCGCTTCTTCAACGGTAAGCATCTCACGGCACATGAAGAGCTTTGACTCAAGTTCCTTGAAATGCTCGAATATTTCACCGAGGTCGCCATAACGCTCCATGAACGCGCAGATGGACTCGATACGCTGTACCGCCTCGTCAACAGTGCTTTCTCCCATTTTGGAGAGCAGATGGCTTACGTTTTCCACCCGTTGGAGGGTGGCTATAAATTCTGATGTCATAACCATTTCCTCCCTTTAATAATAGCACTCATGTTGTGGTTCTGTCTCATTGATGAGGGCTGTTTCAGTCTCGATGTCCATGCGGGACTTCACCCATCTGTCAAGATCTTCCTTATTGAAGAAAATGCGTCCGTTGGTCGGACGGCTGTGAGGGATGTCATATTTGCGCACCAGTTTGTACAGGTGGCTCGGGGTGATGCCAAGATACAAGGCTGCATCCTCTACCGTAAACGTACCCTTCAGATGGAAAAGCATCCCTATGAGCTGGTCAACACGCGACAACAATTTGTCGAGCTTGACGGAACACCGTTCTCCCCATTGGGAGTCAGTGACAGTTTGCTGTTGTTCATTCATTGTTTCTTTGCTTTTTTGATTCTACATTCAGAGCCGTCGCCCCACGTGTTGAAAGCTTTCGACTGCAAAGGAACAATACAAACGGGTATTGAAAGCAATATTTTGAATGACACTTGCAAAGTCTCACTCAAAATATCACTATCACTTAAAGATTTGACCGTTTATTGGACATATTTCTCACGGATATGCTTCATAAGGATGTCTATGTCATCTTTATGGGTGAATATGCCGTTACTCCTTGCACGGCTTAGTGCGGAAGAGTAATTTGAACGTGACTGGGGCTTGTTCTTTCCTTGCAGCAGAATGGAACCGCTACGTCCGAGGACTGTCTGCCAACGGTGGTTAATCAGGTTCATGGCACTGAGACAGTCGAAGAAATAGGAAATGCACATGAGATTTCCCGCAACCAACGGCATGTCCAGCGTACCGCTCATAAGGTCGTTCATCTCCTGCACCGAGACTTTCTTCTGGAAGAAACCGGCACCATTGGCACAGTCGGCAAGCAATGGCATATCTTCGGCTCTGATTACACAGGACAGCTTCAGTTCCGGCACTTGTCCGATATATGTCGTTTTGAATGTCACATGATCGGGATTTTCGTCATCACGACTTTCGGTATAAACAAGGACTATCATCTTATCTATGTCCGAGGCTTCCAAGAAAGGTTCGGAAAAGAACCGTTTTACAAGATCAGACCTTTCCTGCAAGAGGATGCCGATGGCTCCCATTGCCTTGCGGTGAATGTTGTTGCCGGCCGCATCTTTTTCATCGGTGTAATGATGACCGTCGAGGAACTGCATTGCGAACACCCTCGGTGTCATTACACCTGTGACCACATAGTTCTGATACTCCCTGTGCGCTTCCAGCAACAGTTGGCGCAGGTAGTCCAATCCTGCATTACGATTAACGGACTGCCGGGAAAACTCTTTTCCTGTAAAAAAAAATAAAGAGCTTCCGGATGAGTGTATTTACTTCCATACTTAGGATGCTTTACTGATAGAACGGCGCGACTGTTTCCCGGTAAAAGGAACAATCACGCCGTTTCCATTCTGTTTATAATTGATTCCAGTTGCCATCCATAATGTATGGTAACTTGTTCTTGATTTCTTCCACAGACCAATCCCACCATTTCAAAGCCTGCATCCGCTTTATTATTTCAGGACTGAACCGCTTTCGTATCTCCTTGGCCGGAACACCACCCACAATAGTATAGGGCGGCACGTCTTTCGTCACAACCGCTCTTGTGCCAATTATAGCTCCGTCACCGATATGGACACCAGCCATAATTACGGCTTCATAGCCTATCCACACGTCATTGCCAATCACGATGTCGCCTTTGTTGTCCCAAGCGGAGGCCACATCCGCCTTGTTCAATTCCCAGTCTTCATAGAACAGCGGGAATGTATAAGTGGACAACGATTTCAGTCTATGATTGGCACAGTTGAACAGGAACTTTGCTCCACACGCAATAGAGCAAAACTTGCCTATTATCAGCCGTTCATGGTTAATGGGGTAATGATACAACACGTTGTTATGCTCAAACAGGCGAGGATCTGATACAAAATCATTGTATATGGTGTAGTCGCCGACCTCAATGGACGGATCGTTGATTACGGCATTGAGATAGACGGTTTGATTGTCGCCGGTACGGGGATATATCTTAGTCATCATAAGTTCGTATTTTTAGTTCTGTCGTTCTTTAGATAAAAGATGGACTGAATGCCGAGCAATGTCACAAACAGGTATTCCATCAGCCAATAAGTTGCCAGCGTTACATTGCAACGGCTTAATCCCCATAACCCCAACAGATAAACAATAATAGTGCTCACATGAAAGACAAACACCGCCCGTGTCGCCCCGGTTCCTACCACTGCGTTCAGATAGACATAGCTGGGCAGTGCAAGGAAATAGTCGAACAGCATGACGGCAAACGGCAGGCATGCGGCCTGCACTATGTCAGGGCTATCCGTATAGGCTCCAATGGCAAACCTGTGGAAAAGCAATGCGAGTATAATGAGGGGAATACCTATTGCATATCCCAGACGGGTGATTCTGCGGCAAAGAGGAAAAACGGCATCCCTTTCACCAGCTCCAATCAAATTGCTCACCAAAGAGCCGGTAACTGCCGATAAAGCATTGACAATAACTGCAAATAGGGTGGAAACACTCCTTACAATATTGGAAACGGCCAATTCTGTCTCACCAAGACGCTCGATAGCCAGAAAGAAAACAAACCAGGCGGCCACACTTGTAAAGAACTGCAACATGCTCCATATCGAAACAGAAAATACCTCTTTCAGTATCTTTACATCAATACGCCAGTACAAGCCATACGCCTTTTTGTCAATATGCCGATACATATATACGGACAATATAGCCAGTGAACACAATTCTGCAAATGAGGATGCGATGGCAGCTCCGGATATTCCCATGTCAAAGCCGAATATCAGAATCCAGTTCGTCGGGATGTTTACCAATACAGCCATGAAGGCTGCCACATTCAACGCTTTTGTCTTTGTGATACCCACCAAGAAGGAACGTAAGGCGAGGAAGGGGAAAGAGAACAGCAATCCCCACATACGCCAATCCAAATAACGGATAACCGCATGATAGATGTCTTCAGAAATTATCAGGTGCTTCAGCAAAATTGGAGAAAGAGCCTTGGATACCAGGCAGACGGTCACTGCAAATATCGACAGGAAGAACAGTCCTTGAATGAACGCTTTCCCGGTTTCCTCATACCTCTGTTCTCCGTTACGACGGCCTATTACCACTTGCAACCCCATACTGAATCCGAGACCAAGCATATAGATCGCCCAAAACCAGATCCCGGCAAGGGCGGATGCGCCAAGTTCCACATCACCTACATGCCCGAGAAACAGGGCATCGGTAATGTTTATCAGTTGTTCGATAAGGATGCTCATCATTACAGGAAAAGCGATGAGCCAAATTTTCTTATATGTATAATTCATTTGTTCAAATCAATATGACACAATATGCCATGCCGCTTTACGCAGCGCGACAATCCTATAATTATTTGATAAGGGATAATGACAAAACAATAATTGACAAGTTTAAGAATATAAACCTGTCTATTGCTGAACAGCAATCAGATGTGCTATTCGTTGAGCGTAGCTATATGCACAACTGCCATTTCATATTGTTGAACAACTTTTCTTTTTATGTTAGTTCTACAAAGGTAGCCCTTTTCCCTTAGAATCCATCCTAAGACTGCCTACACCTTATGTTTTACGCATATTATTTAATTATATTTTACACATTTTAATCAAAACACAAATCTATGAGGCTTAATTTCCTATTTTGCGAAACACGGCCAAAGTCCTTCCATCACCATTTTTAAGGAACAGGGAACCTGAAGTCGCTGTGTACTTTTTTATTTCCGACAAGATGATTTTCATCTCAATCTCTATGGTCATATCGTCACATGCCATTTCCGTCCATGCCATATTTTGGAATGACAAAAGAGAATCATCAACAGCAAAGTCCCCTGAAATGGAATTACAATCCGTCTTGCAGGAGAATGTGCCGGTATCAAGAAATCGGAGCTGGCAACTTTTGTCACTTTTTACTTTAGCCAAAAACATGGATGAATATTCAATCGGATTATATTTTTCAAGCTGCCAACATCCATAGATGCCGCCAGAGGCAATCTGTGGCAAACCAGACTCCATGCTACTGCCATCGCTAACTTTCGCGGTCTGCTGTCCACATGATACGATGAGCAGTGTCAATACCAGCATCATGAATAAACCCTTGCTTTTCTTCATGCTTATTTCTTTTTGATGGTTTGACTTTTGCGCATGGACATCTCATCGGCAAAAGCCTGTTCTCCATGTTCTTTGATATAACGGATGCAGGCGGGTCTATCTGACTTAAACAGAAAGGCGAAAACCTTTGCTATCCAATTTGAAAACACTTTGCACTCTTGAACATTACGGGAGCACTCGGCACAGGTGCTGAACTTGTTTGCCGTACAGCACGAACGGATTTTGCACCAGCCAGCTTTGTCGTTTTGTTTACATCCTGGGCATTTTCCGTTTAAGAACTTGCGGCAAGCCCCGCAGTACAGACCGCAAGCAGCGATATGGCGAGTATCTGTTGTCACATTTTTCATAAGTCTAATTTATATATTACATTTTGATATTACAGGAACACATATATCCACTGTCAGCTTCTTATCCGGATGTTCTTCGGGATTATTCATATAAATCTCAAAGGCCAGCCCGCAACACTTACTGCCGTATTCATCTATCAAGTGGAACATACATTCCCATGCGTGATGAATCTCATCCCATGTGATTTCAAACCTCCCCACGGCATATTGCCCGGCAGGAATGGTGTATGAACTTATTTCTCCGTTGGTCTTCATAGGCCCCTTGACTACCAGACAAGCATCTGAAATGAGCTTTCCTTCTTCTGTCACACTCGGATTGTTATGATAGATGGATATTAAACGGGGATTGTGCATCGTGACCAATCCCTTGGAGTATGCCCAACGCATCAGCTTTTCAAATGCCTGTTGCATATTTGAATATGCACCATAATGGCGGCAATACACCACATGGATAGCATCTAAACGCTTGATCTCGAAACTGCAGTTCATATTTATATCTCCTATCTTGAATGTTTTTTGTGTGCAAAAATAGTGGGAATAGGAACGGCTTTGTGGATTCATTATGCGCTCCAATGTACGTTTCTTGCTATTCTCTTGTAGCCACTTGCTCCTGTAGGCCTCTGCGGTCATGCCAAAATGCTTCTTGAAATTACGACAGAAAACATTGACGGAGTTAAAGCCACATTCAAAAGCAATGTTCATGATAGGCTTTTCCACGTCGTTCCGCAGCTGTATCGTCGCAAGTTCCAAACGCCGGCGCATGACATATTTAGCCAACGATTCGCCCATTGCAGCCGTAAATATACGGTGAAAATGGTACGTTGACAGATAGGTCTTCTGCGCCAATGATTTTATATCAAGGTCTTCGTTTATATGGGCATTGATATAATCAAGGACCATATTCACTTGCTTTGTATATTTGGCATAATCACTCATTGCGTATCGTCATTTACCACAATGGGAATAGATGTCCGCACTCATTTCCGAAACAGAGATATTCCCAAAGTGTTGTCGTTATTATCTCATGGACATTTTCTCCAGCGTTTGAGGGTTGGATAAAACTGTCGAAGCCAATCCTTCATTTCCTCCACGGTCAAGTTTGTCCCAGACCACTCGTTTATCTCATCAGTGAACTGTGCACTGTGCTCGACCATCTGCTCCATAGTCATCTCTTGCGTGAACTTGCCATCTTTGTAGCAATCAAGGCAGTAATCCTCATTGGAACTACCGTCAGCGTTCGTTCCTTTGTACTCGCCAGTCTGTGGCATTGGCATCCCACAGCTTTGACAAAATTTCTGTTCCATATCCTATATTATTTCTGTTAAATGATTTAGCCGGCAAAATTAGTGAGAATATACTTTTTCCTGTGGACACATATTGTGCTTCAATGTACGTTTCTTGCTATCTTATTGCCGATTTTGCTCCAATGCGTTTTGGGTCGCTATTCTATATGATACCATACGGCATTAACTTGACAACCGTATTTATGCGAATGGTGGAGGATTATACCAAGCCACATATCTGCAATGAGCCGTCAGGCACCTCAGTCGGTATAAATATATATGCCCCTTGACTGACTGACCTTAATGGCTCGCCCGCAATTTTTCGGTTAGTCACTCTAAATATATACACCCTTTGACCGACTGACTTGTTTTGCTATTCAAAGACGCCATCGAACAAAGAAACCGCCTCGTCTTTCTTTGTGTTGATAATCCGGGCATAACGCTGGGTGTGGCGAATGGTGGTGTGCCCGAGCAGCTGGCTGGTCGTATAAATGTCTATACCCGCAGTAAGACAGAGCGTTGCGAAGCTGTGCCTCCCCGCGTGAAAAGTGATGTCCTTTGTGATTCCGGCGTTCTTCATCCATGTGCCGAGAGTCTGACCGTAACTCCTTGTCAGCCGGGGGAACACCTTGTCTTCCGCCGTGGCATCCTCCGGTTGCTCGGGCAACCATTTTCGGGCATTCATGTTCAACGGCAGGAACAGTTCGACACCGGTCTTGTATTGGATAATCTCGACTTGCCAATGGGTTGCGGTCTTCACTATGTCTTTCCAACGGAGGCTCATGATGTCATAGATGCGGAGTCCGCTGAAGCAGGAGAACAAGAACGCACCCTTGATGTCCTCTCTGTGACATGGGGTAGCGATAAGCCGTTTGATTTCCTCGACCGTCAAATACTCACGCTTATGCTCTTTGATGGATAGCGAAGCTCTGGTTATTCCCTTGAACGGGCTTTTAGGTATCACGCTTTCACGTACTGCGTAATTCAAAGCCGCCCTGACATAGCCTAAGTATAGGAACACCGTGCTTTTCGTTATTTTTTTCCGATCCGTATTAAGAGCGGAACGGCTGGCAAGGTGTTCCATAAAGCCCGTAATGAATTCCTTATCCACATCGCCAAGTGTGATTTCGGAATCATAACTGGCAACTTCTTCTACAGAACGGTCAAGCCATCTCTTCGATGATTCTGCACAGCTTTTCTTTGCGTTCTCGGCATAGATTCCCATCCATGAACAGAACGGCATCCTGGCTTTATGAGACTTATCTTTTATGCCTGCAATACGGTTAGTAAGGTCAAGTATCATTTCTTCCTTGATGGCATTGGCCTGTGCAAGGGTGTTGGCGTTCATGATCTTTGACGACATGTCTGTCTCAGGCACAAGATACAGCTTGAGAAACTTGTACGTTCGCTTCCCATTATGGTATATATCCAAATATAATGAGTGGTTGCCGTTTTTCAACACCTGCTCGCGGAGCCTTATTGGTTCCTTCATTACTACTTGTTTCTTCGGTCTGCCCATTGTCTTTTAATCGAATAGTTTGTCAATCATGTAAACCGCATCCACTTTCTTCTTGTCGATAATTTTAGCATATACTTGGGTCGTTTCCACATCCGAGTGTCCCAACAACTGGCTTGTGGTATAAAGGTCCGCACCCATAGTCAATGTCATCGTTGCAAAAGCGTGGCGGCTCACGTGATAGGACACCCGTTTGGTAATACCTGCTTTTGATGTCCATGTCTTCAATACGTGGTCACAATCACTTAATGTGGGGACGTCGAAGACGGAATCGTCTGGATTTCCTTTTTCTTCCGGCATGAATTTCTGTGCCTGTTGGCTCAAAGGTAGGTAGATAACCTTCCCTGTCTTTTGCTGGCGCAGTTCCAGATGGACTTTGCCGTTATCTTCGATTACGTCTTTCCAGCGTAATCCTTTGACATCACTGTAACGCAATCCACAAAAACATGAAAACAAAAACGCGGTCTTTACTCTTGGGCTTCTACATGGAGTATTGATAAGCGTTTGTACCTCTTCGATGGTGAGATACTCACGCTTTCTACATTCACCTTGTATTGATGCCCAGTCAAATGAAAGCAGCGGATTGTCACCAAGGATTTCCAAGTCCACGGCATAATTAAGAGCGGCACGTATGTATCCGCAATAACCGGCTATTGTCTTTTTCGCCAACGGCTTTTGCGTTGTTCTTGCCTTACGGGTTTCCAAATACTCTATGAATCCCTGCAAGAAATCCTTGTCAACCTCGTAGAGCTTTATACGAGGATTATGAACCTTCAGGCAAACCGACACGGCGTGTACATGATTAACAAGGGAACTGCGTCCTTTTTTTCTTCCAAATTCAGCATATTCATTGAGCCAGTCGATAAGCGGCATTTTGGCTTTGTCCGAAAGAGCCGTCATTGGCTTCTTGTTGGTAATGTCAAGAATACGTTGTGCTTTGATGGCATTGGCAGCTTTGAGCGTATTGGCATTTCTCTCCTTTGCCTCCTGCGATATTTCAGGGACAAGGAAGAGTTTGAGAAATTCATACCTCCGTTTACGGTCGGTATAAATATCTAAATAGATAGACTGGTTACCGTCCTTAAGCTGCTTGAAGCGGATGCGGACAGGTACCGATTCGGACTTTTTTGTTCTTGCCATTAATTGCCAATGCTTTATTCGTGTGCAAAGGTACAAAAAATAGCTCAAAATGACTAACAAAAAAGTAACATAATTGACCGAAATAACAAAAAATAGCCATCCCTCCTTTAGAAACAAAGCAAAAACAGACATCAGCAAACCATTGTAAATAAAGGATTTTATTCATACTTGCTTATAAATCCTCGCTCGCAAATTTGCCTTTTCACTTTATCTGGCATTCTATCTTAATGGTATTAAGCGGTGGTATTTTTTTATATGGTTTGCTATACAATTATATGTATGCTCCCAATGTGGTACGTAATGCGCCGGTGGCTGTAGTCGATATGAGTCAGACACCTTTGAGCCGTCATTACTCGCGCTTGCTGGATGCCACTCCGCAGGCCCAAGTACTGACAAATAATGCTGATTTGCAAGCTGCCAAAAAGTTGATGAAGCAGAGGGAGGTAGTGGGAATTGTTTATATACCCGAAGATTTTGATGGTCGGGTGGGGCGTGGTGAAGAGGCTGTTTATGTAATGTATAGCACTACCACGGCTTTTCTTTATTATGCTTCCATGCAAGAAGCATCGGCCGGGGCAATGTTGGCGGTAAATGATGAGGTTCGCCCCAATCAGGTTGTTTTTCTCCCTCAGAAAGATATACAACCGATTATCCGGACAAGTTCAATTGATGTAGTGGGTATGGCATTGTATAATTACACCGATGGATATGGCACTTATTTGATTCCGGCTGTACTGATGGTCGTGATATTTCAGACTTTGGTAATGGTTATCAGTATGCTGAGCGGTAAAGAACGTGAAGAATCCGTATCTCGTATGTCTCTTCACGGAAGAGAAGAGACAACTGCTTTTCGTTTTTTTACTTCACTTGGCGGTGGAGATAATAATGAGAGCCACAGGATAGACTTGTCGTTTTCACGTATGGCATCCATTGTTTTGGGAAAGACTTCAGTGTATGTATTGTTTTATGCCCTTTTTTCAGTCTTTCTGTTGGGGTTACTGCCTTTGTTGTTTCAATTACCTCATTTGGCGCACCCTATACTTATTATTCAGTTGATGATACCTTATATTATAGCAACCAGTTTCTTTGCATTGGCATGTTCGGTGTTTTTCAGTGACAGTGATGCGCCTTTGTTAATGATAGCCTTTTTTTCTGTCGGGTTGATATTTCTTTCAGGAGTTTCTTATCCGCTGGAATTAATGCCGTGGTATTGGCAATGGACACATTATTTGATTCCTGCTGCACCGGGTACTTTGGCTTTCGTGAAAATAAACTCGATGGGAGCCGATATGTCAGGGATTAGTCAACAGTACATCATTTTATGGATGCAATGTGTGGGGTATTTTATATTGGCATGTTTAGCTTATCGTTACAACATGAAAAAAGCACTTCCTATTACATAGTATATTTTCGTTAAGGTTGTCTCAATATAATAAAAGCCTTCTGTTTTTGTCTTTCTTAGAAAAAGTTAAAGGTTTCATTTTGTCACATATATAGGTGTTTCTTTGTAATACGAATGATAAATAGGGAAAAAAAGAAAAATATTTTGCTATTTAATTTTGGTTTATCCATAAAATCACTAATTTTGAGCATTGCATAAAAATAGAAACATATATTGCAGATAAAAAACAGAATAATTTATAACCTTAATATAACAACTATGAGTTACTTACGATTTGACAAGACTCTTATGACGAACCTGGAGGAATCACTTCCGAAAGAAATCCTTCGCACAAACCGTTCGGGAGCCTACCATTGTACAACCATTGTTGATTGCAATACGAGAAAATATCATGGATTGCTTGTCATTCCGGTACCGGAGATTGATGATGAGAATCATGTATTACTATCGTCTTTGGATGAAACGGTAGTACAGCATGGCGCTGAATTCAATTTGGGGCTTCATAAGTATCAGGGCAATAACTACAGCCCTCGCGGACACAAGTATATTCGCGAATTTGAGTGTGAGAAAGTACCAACAACCTGGTATCGTGTGGGTGGTGTGGTGCTGAAGAAAGAAAAACTGTTTGTACATCACGAAAATAGAATTCTGATTCGCTACACCTTAGTCGAAGCTCATTCTGCCACTACTCTCCGTCTTCGTCCTTTTTTGGCTTTCCGTAGTGTCCGCCAATATACACATGAAAATGCGCAGGCAAGTCGTGATTATCAGGAAGTGGATAATGGTATAAAGACATGTATGTATGCGGGATATCCCGAACTCTTTATGCAGCTTAATAAAAAGAATGAGTTTCATTTCCAGCCTGACTGGTATCGTGGTATAGAGTATCCGAAAGAACAAGAAAGAGGTTACGACTTTAATGAGGATCTCTATGTTCCGGGGTATTTTGAAGTAGATATCAAGAAGGGTGAAAGCGTTGTATTTTCGGGAGGTGTTTCGGAAGCAAGTACACGAACGTTGAAGAAGACCTTTGAAGAGGAAATGGAAGAACGCACCCCGCGTGATAATTTTCAGCATTGCCTGATAAATGCAGCTCATCAATTCCTCAACAAACAAAACGAGGAGTCTTATATTCTTGCCGGCTATCCCTGGTTTAAATGCCGTGCCCGTGATATGTTTATTGCTCTTCCGGGGCTGACATTGGCTATTGATGAAGTGGCTAAGTTTGAGAGTGTGATGGAAACTGCCCGCAAAGCGATTCATGATTTTATTAATGATGAACCGAATGACCTGAAGATATATGAGATGGAGCATCCTGACGTATTACTTTGGGCCGTATGGTGTATACAGCAATATGCCAAAATGGTTTCACGCGACAAATGTCGTGAGAAGTATGGTCAGTTGTTGGAAGAAATAATGGAATATCTGCGTAGGGAAAACCATCCTAACCTTTTCCTCCATTCCAATGGATTGCTTTATGCTAACGGAACGGAGAAAGCCATTACCTGGATGAATTCTACCGTTAACGGACATCCGGTAATTCCGCGTACAGGATATATTGTGGAGATAAATGCATTATGGTATAATGCGCTTTGTTTTGTCGGTGAACTAGTAGGTGAAACAGGAAACAATAATTTGGCTGAAACGTTACAAACTTTAGCCGAGCAGACCGGTAAATCATTTATAGATACTTTCTTGAATGAATATGGCTATCTTCTTGATTATGTGGATGGTAATATGATGGATTGGAGTGTGCGTCCTAATATGATATTTACCGTAGCCTTTGATTACTCTCCGTTGGATGCCCGTCAAAAGAAGGGAGTATTGGATGTGGTGACCAAAGAATTATTGACACCGAAAGGACTTCGTTCGCTCAGTCCGAAGAGTGGTGGTTATAACCCCAACTATGTAGGTCCGCAGATGCAGCGTGATTATGCTTATCATCAGGGAACTGCATGGCCGTGGTTGGCAGGATTCTATTTCGAGGCTTATCTCCGTATTTATAAGATGAGTGCTTTGGGATTCATAGAACGTCAATTGATAGGTTATGAAGATGAAATGGTTTCTCATTGCATTGGCTCCATCCCCGAATTGTTTGACGGTAATCCGCCTTTCAAAGGACGTGGAGCTGTGTCGTTTGCTATGAATGTGGCAGAAATCTTACGAGTGTTATATTTATTAAGTAAATACAATTATTAAAAGGAGGAGCCTGTATGAAAGTATTAATGTTTGGATGGGAATTTCCTCCCAAAATATATGGTGGTCTTGCCGTAGCTTCTTATGGTATAACGAAAGGATTGAGCTTGCAGGGTGATGTGGAAACTACTTTTTGTATGCCGAAACCTTGTGGCGAGGAAGAGCAGTTCTTAAATATCATAGGAATGAACCAAGTGCCTATTGTATGGCGCGATGTGAATTATGATTATCTCAAAGAGCGTTTGCCGTCTTATATGACACCGGAACAGTATTACGCTTTCCGTGACCATATTTACGCTGATTTTTCTTATATGCACGTCAATGACTTGGGCTGTATGGAATTTGGTGGTGGTTATCCGTCGAATCTGCATGAAGAAATCAATAACTTCTCTGTTATTGCCGGTGTAGTGGCACGCCAACAAGAATTTGATATTATCCATGCTCATGACTGGCTGACTTATCCTGCCGGTGTACATGCCAAAATGGTCAGTGGAAAGCCTTTGTGTATTCATGTGCATGCCACTGATTTCGACCGTTCTCGTGGCAAAGTGAACCCTACGGTTTATGCCATGGAGAAAAATGGTATGGATCATGCGGATTGTATCATGTGTGTATCCGAGTTGACTCGTCAGACTGTTATACATCAGTATCATCAAGACCCGCGTAAATGTTTTGCCATGCACAATGCGGTTTATCCATTGTCACAAGAATATCAGGATATTCCACGCCCGGATCATTCAAAAGAAAAAGTTGTTACTTTTCTCGGACGTATCACTATGCAGAAGGGGCCTGAGTATTTTGTAGAAGCAGCGGCGTTAGTACTTAAACGTACTCGTAATATTCGTTTTGTGATGGCAGGTTCGGGCGATATGCTTAATGCGATGATAAATATGGTGGCGGAACGTGGTATAGCAGACCGTTTCCATTTTCCGGGATTTCAGCGCGGACGTCAGGTTTATGAAACCTATAAACAAAGTGACGTGTTTGTGATGCCTTCGGTTTCCGAACCGTTCGGTATTGCTCCTCTTGAAGCTATGCAGTGTGGTACTCCTTCTATTATATCCAAGCAGTCCGGTTGTGGTGAAATCCTAACCAATGTGATAAAAACAGACTATTGGGATATACATGCGATGGCAGATGCCATCTATGCACTCTGTACTTATCCGTCTCTCTTTAATTACTTGCAAGAAGAAGGTAAAAAGGAAGTGGATGGCATTACATGGGAAAAAGTCGGATTGCGTATCCGTGCTCTTTATGAGGAAGTATTAAAAAACTATGGTAAATAATAAAAATCACACTAGATATGAAAACAATCTGTCTTTACTTTGAGATACATCAAATCATCCATTTGAAACGTTATCGTTTCTTCGAGATAGGCACCGACCACTATTATTATGATGACTATGCCAACGAACAAGGCATCAACGAAGTAGTTGAGCGTTCGTATGTTCCTGCGCTGAATACGTTGATTGAAATGGCAAGAGCCAATGGAGGCGCATTCAAGGTAGCACTCTCTATTTCGGGAGTAGCATTGGAACAATTGGAAATTCATGCTCCGATAGTTATCGAACTGTTGCATCAGTTGAACGATACAGGTTGCTGTGAATTCCTCTGCGAGCCTTATTCACATGGTCTTTCTTCATTGGCAAATGAAGACTGCTTCCGTGAAGAAGTGGAACGCATGCGCGTAAAGGTTAAGCAAATTTTCAACCAAACGCCGAAGGTATTCCGTAACTCTAGTTTGATTTACTCAAATGAAATCGGTTCAATTATAGCCGATATGGGCTTCAAGGGAATGTTGACTGAAGGTGCTAAGCATATTTTAGGCTGGAAGAGTTCTCATTATCTGTATCATTGTGCCATGAATCCGAACTTGAAGTTGTTGCTCCGTGACTTCAAATTGTCTGATGATATCAGTTTACGGTTCTCTAACTCTGACTGGAGCGAATATCCTTTGTTTGCAGATAAATATGTAGATTGGATTGCAGCATTACCCGAAGAAGAACAAGTTATCAATATATTTATGGAACTTTCCGCATTGGGTATGGCACAGTCATTGTCATCCAATATTTTGGAATTCCTGAAAGCATTGCCAATATGTGCAAAAGAAAGAGGCATTACTTTCTCTACTCCAACAGAAATCGTTACCAAACTGAAATCTGTAGACCAGATAGACGTTCCTTATCCAATGTCATGGACAGACGAAGAACGCGATATCAGTCCATGGTTGGGTAATGTGATGCAGCGTGAAGCATTCAATAAATTATATAGTGTGGCAGAGCGTGTGCACTTGTGTAACGACCGTCGTATCAAGCAGGATTGGGATTACTTGCAGGCAAGTAACAACTTCCGTTTCATGACCAGCAAGAATACGGGCATTAGTATTAACCGCGGTATCTATGATTCTCCATACGATGCTTTCACCAACTATATGAATATATTGGGTGATTTTATCAGCCGTGTAAACTCATTATATCCGGTTGATATGGATAATGAAGAGCTGAACTCGTTGCTTACCACCATCAAGAATCAAGGTGAAGAATTGGTGGCATTGAATAAGGAGGTTGAAAGATTGCAAGCTAAATTGGCAAAAGCCGAAGCAAAGATAGCTGCTGAAGCGGAAAAAACACCATCCAAAAAGGCCGTTGCCAAGAAGCCGGCCGCTAAGAAGGCACCTGCCAAAAAAGCGGCTCCGAAGAAAGAAGAATAGGTATTGGCTTATTGATTATGATAATGAGGGTGTGTCAAGACTAAAGTGATAGACCATTTCAGTTCTTGACACACCTTCTTTTTATTTGGCTTGTGTTTTCCTTTTGTATATCTTTGCCGCATTGTTATTAAAGTAATGCCACATGAACAAACAAATATCTAAATCGCAAATCATACGTTTCCGCCGATGGTGCAGGAAAGGGTATGCCATATTTTGCAGTTTGGGGAAGACTGTGGCAATCGGCAATCTGAGAAAAGGAATCGTTGAGGCTTCTTTGAAAAAGCAGCCCGGCGTATGTCTATTGTCCGTGCTATGCCGTCCGGACCGAGTGGATGAGGAAGACGACAAAGCCCCCGATAGGGAGGTGGCGGACAGGATACTTTCATTGATTATTCTTGAGATAATAACTGTAAACCGGTTGCGTTGTGCGATTGGTGGAGAGTTATTGTCTTTTATATCTATATGGCCGGAAGAACGTGAAATGCGTTCTCTCCGGCTTTTTTTATGTCATTAACAGAAGTAGAAACGATGCTGAACAAACTTAAAAACAAAGTATTAAGCGGTGAAAAGATAACCGTTGAAGAGGCAGAATGGCTAGCCGGGGAAGCTGATAAGGAAGAGCTTTATGAGGCTGCTTCCGTGATAACCCGGGAGATGGCTTCAGGTCATTTTGATATGTGTTCCATCATTAATGCCAAGTCCGGACGTTGTCCCGAGAATTGTAAATGGTGTGCGCAGTCGGCATACTACCGGACTGAGACGGAAGTTTATGGCTTGGTGGATAAAGCGGAATGTAAGCGGCAGGCACTATACAATGAAGTTCAGGGGATAGCCCGCTTCTCATTGGTCACTAGCGGACGAAAACCCGGCAAGCAAGATATGCAACAATTATATGAAACATTTGAATATATTGCTTCATGTTCCGATATTAAACTGTGTGCGTCACTGGGGTTGCTTACCGAGGAAGAGCTACGCAGATTGCACGAAGTGGGAGTTACCCGTTATCACTGCAATCTGGAGACTGCCCCTTCTTTCTTTCCATCGCTCTGCTCCACCCATACCCAGCAAGAAAAGATAGAAACCCTGTGTGCCGCGCGCCGGGTGGGGATGGATGTGTGCAGCGGAGGTATTATCGGCATGGGTGAAACGATGCGGCAACGCATCGAACTTGCTTTCCTCTTGCGGCAGTTGGAAGTGCAGTCTATTCCTATCAATCTGCTTCAACCCATTGCGGGCACTCCTTTGGAACACGCGCCCCGTTTGGCGGAAGAAGAAATTCTGACCACGATAGCCCTGTTCCGCTTTATTAATCCCACGGCCTACCTTCGTTTTGCAGGGGGGCGTTCGCAACTAAGCCCGGAGGCGATAGGGCAGGCATTGCACATTGGAATCAATTCGGCGATAGTCGGCGATTTATTAACCACCCTGGGGTCTAAAGTATCGGACGACAGGAAATTGATAGAAGCAGCCGGTTATACTTTATAATAAAAACGATATGGACAATTTTGATAAAGAGCATTTATGGCATCCTTACACATCGACCGTCAATCCGCTTCCCACTTACCGGGTGAAACGGGCGGAAGGAGTGTACATAGAGCTGGAGGACGGCAGGAAGCTGATAGAAGGAATGTCCTCATGGTGGTGCATGGTGCATGGATACAATCATCCCGTACTGAACCGTGCCGCACGGGAACAGATAGACCGGATGAGTCATGTGATGTTCGGTGGGTTGACACACGAACCGGCCATCGAGCTGGGCAAACTATTATTGAAGATTGCGCCACCGCGCATGCAGAAGATTTTTTATGCCGACTCCGGCTCGGTGGCCGTGGAAGTGGCGCTGAAGATGGCTGTGCAGTATTGGTATGCGCAAGGCAAGAAGAGCAAGAATAATTTTGTTACGATACGTTCCGGTTATCATGGGGACACATGGAACGCCATGTCGGTGTGTGACCCCGTGACCGGAATGCATAGCATTTTTGGTTCGGCATTGCCTGTCCGCTATTTTGCACCGTCTCCTCGTTCTCGTTTCGGAGGAGAATGGAAAGAAGAAGATATGTTGCCTCTCCGACAGCTATTGGAAGAACATCACGAAGAACTGGCGGCATTGATTCTGGAACCGGTGGTGCAGGGAGCCGGAGGCATGCGTTTCTATCATCCCGAATACCTGCGGCAGGCAGAGAAATTGTGTAAGGAATATCATCTGTTGCTGATATTTGATGAAATAGCGACCGGCTTCGGAAGGACCGGGAAACTTTTTGCATGGGAACATGCCGGCGTGCAGCCCGACATTATGTGTATAGGTAAGGCTCTTACCGGAGGCTATATGACATTTTCGGCCGTGCTTACCGATAACGAAGTGGCTGATGTCATATCGAACGGCTATCCGGGTGCGTTCATGCACGGTCCCACGTTCATGGGAAACCCCTTGGCATGTGCCATTGCTCGGGCCTCGACAGAGCTGTTGCTTTCCTGCGGATGGGAACAAAAAGTGAAGGCGATAGAAGAACAGCTGAAACGGGAGCTGGCACCGGCCGGAGAATTGCCGCAAGTGGCGGATGTGCGTGTATTGGGAGCCATCGGGGTTATTGAAGTGAAGGAGCCCGTGGACATGGCTTACATGCAGAAGCGCTTTGTGGAAGAAGGAGTGTGGGTACGTCCTTTTGGAAAATTGGTGTACATCATGCCGCCTTTTATCATCCAACCTGAAGAGCTGAGCAGACTGACTCATGCGCTGGTGAAGATAGTAGGAGAGCTGTAAGGGCTCTATGAAAAAAAAGAAATGACACAAGTTTAGAAAAATATGAGTTTATTTGAAGAATTGGAACAAGAGCTTGACTGCTTGAAGAGTAAAAACAATCTGCGCAGACTGCCCGCCACTCATCATCGTGGCAGGGAGGTGGAGGCAGATGGCAACATTATGTTGAACCTCTCTTCCAACGATTACTTGGGGTTGGCAACAGATGCCAACCTGCGTGCCGGCTTTTTGCAGACCCTTACTCCCGACAGCTTCCTCCCTTCGGCTTCCTCTTCCCGTTTGCTGACCGGTAATTTTGATATATACACCCGCCTGGAGGAACGGCTGGCCGAGCTTTTCGGGAGAGAAAGTGCGTTGGTCTTTAGCAGCGGCTATCACATGAACGCGGGCATCTTGCCTGCTGTGAGCAATGTCCGCACGCTGATTCTTGCCGATAAACTGGTGCATGCCAGCCTTATTGACGGCATTCGCCTTTCGAGTGCAAAGTGCATCCGTTACCGGCATAATAATTATGAACAACTGGAACAATTGTTGTCTGCGCATCATGCCGAATATGAAAAGGTGATTGTAGTGACAGAAAGCATTTTCAGCATGGATGGTGACGAGGCGGATCTCAATCGGTTGGTGAGGCTGAAACGACAGTATGACCGTGTCTTGCTTTATGTGGACGAAGCGCATGCTGTCGGGGTGAGAGGAGAACACGGGCTGGGTTGTGCCGAAGAGCAGGGATGCATCGGCGAGATTGACTTTCTGTGCGGAACGTTCGGCAAGGCGTTGGCCTCGGTCGGCGGATATGTGGTCTGCTCCAGAACGGTGCATGATTATCTGGTCAACAAGATGCGTACACTTATCTTTACGACTGCCCTGCCGCCTGTCAATCTGATGTGGACGTACTTTATCATTGAACGCCTGGCACAGTTCCGCGACAGGAGGCAACACTTGCAGCGCCTCTCTTTTCAGCTGAAAGAAGGATTGCTCGCCGCCGGATATGAATGTCCTTCCACCAGCCATATTATTCCGCTGACCATAGGAGAAAGCGGGGCAACTGTCTGGAAGGCCGAAGAGTTGCAGCGCAAGGGCTTTTACGCCCTTCCCGTCCGTCCGCCTACGGTGCCCGAAGGCACTTCGCGCATTCGCTTTTCGCTGACGGCGGCACTTACCGAAGACGAGATAAGCAAACTGATAACAACGATAGGAAAACGATGAAATGAAACAATATTTTATAGAACAACGCCATTTGCCTTCATTGACACTCTTTTTTGCCGGATGGGGAATGGACGAACGGCCTTTTTTGCACTATCACCCCGCGGACAGGGACTTGCTTGTCTGCTATGATTACCGTTCACTCGACTTCGATTTCTCATTGCCGGAGGGGTACGAAGACATCCGTGTGGTAGGTTGGTCGATGGGAGTGTGGGCCGCTTCCCAAGTTTTGGACCGTTCTTGTCTTCCCATTACAGAAAGTGTGGCGGTGAACGGGACAATGACCCCTGTCGATGACTCCAGAGGCATCCCCAACGCTATTTATGAAGGAACATTGAAAGGGCTGAATGACGTTACGCTGCGAAAGTTCTTTCGCCGGATGTGCGGTTCCGCCGTACTTTTGGAAGACTTCCTTACTAGAAGTCCCGGACGTTCTACGGATGAAGTGAAAGAAGAGCTTCTTCTGATAGCAAAGCAGGCAGAATGCCTTGCACCTGCCCGTTTCTGCTGGAGTAAGGCCGTGATAGGTAAGGGCGATTTGATTTTTGTTCCGGCTTGCCAAAGGAAAGCGTGGAGCGAACTCCGTGTACCGGCAGAGGAAGAAGACATGGCTCATTATTCCGATGTGTTTTTACGAGATATCGTGTGTCGATAATGCAGCCTTCCGATAAACAAAACAGTAAAAGAATATGATAAATAAACAATTGATAACGCGCCGGTTCTCACGTGCCATAGAAAGTTATAACCGTGAGGCCACGGCGCAGAAACAGATAGCCGGTCGCCTGAACGATATGTTGGCACATTACCTGCCGGCACGTCCGCGGCATGTGCTTGAGATAGGCAGCGGAACCGGGTTCCTGACCCGTCCGTTGCTCCGCACCTTTCATCCTGAAAAGCTGATATTGAATGATATATGCCACGAGATGAGCACTTGCTTTGCCGACTTGCTGTCGGACAGGCAGGTGACTTTTATCCCCGGAGATGCAGAGCAGCTGTCTTTTCCTTCGGGGCAAGACCTGATAGTTTCCTGTTCCGCCCTTCAGTGGTTCGTCTCGCCCGAACTGTTTTTCAAGCGTTGCAATGCCTTGCTGTCCGGCCACGGATATTTCGCGTTCAGCACGTTCGGCAAAGAGAACCTGAAAGAGATAGCCGCCGTCACAGGAAGCGGATTGCATTATTATTCTTTGGAGGAGCTGAAAAAGTCCTTGTCCATGCATTATAATATAGTCACTGCCGGCGAGGAGCGCATCCGCCTGACATTCGCTACTCCGCTCGATGTGCTTTATCATCTCAAGCATACGGGGGTGACAGCTGTCTGCCGGCAGGCATGGACCAAAGGTGATTTGCAGGAGTTTTGTGATAAGTATGCGAAGCTGTTCAGTTGTGGTAACGCTGTCACGCTGACTTATCATCCCCTTTACATCATCGCCCGAAAGAAACCTTGATATAGTAAACAGATAAAATAATGAAAAAGAATGTATATTTTGTCAGCGGCATAGACACCAACATCGGTAAGAGCTATGCCACCGCCTACCTTGCACGAGTGTGGCGAGAGAAGGGAATAAACGTGATAACACAGAAATTCATACAAACGGGCAATCCCGCCGGCTATTCCGAAGACATCGAGCTTCATCGCCGTCTGATGGGGTTGGAATACCTGCCCGAAGATGAACAGGGGTGGACGAAGCCTGAGATATTCTCTTATCCTGCCTCGCCCGACTTGGCATCGCGCATCGACAACCGTGCCGTGGATTTCGATAAGATAAATCATGCCACAAGTGTGCTGAGTGAACGTTTTGATGCCGTGCTGGTGGAAGGGGCGGGAGGGCTTATGGTTCCGCTTACGCCGGACTGTCTTACCATTGATTATATTCAACACTCCGGCTACCCGTTGGTGTTTGTCACCTCAGGTCGCCTGGGGAGTGTGAACCACACTCTGCTCAGCTTTGAGGCCATAGAGCGCAGAGGCATCAGTCTCCATACGGTGATGTATAATCTTTATCCCGAAGGGGAGGACAAGATAATACAGGAAGATACGGAGAACTATATAAGGCATTATATGGAGAAGCATTTTCCCGAAGCGGAGTTTGTTAAAGTGCCTTGCCTGTAAACGGAATACTGCCATAATGGAAGCTTCAGGGTTCGGTTTAAAACCGTGGGCTTTCCGAAACGGCCGGGTTCTTGTGGGAAGATAATCTCCTTTCACATATAACGAGACCCGGAAGCCTTCTATTTATGGACTTTCTGCGTGAAGGGACTGTCCCCCTCAAAAAAACAGTAGAGCTATCATTTACCTTTGAGGACAGCCTCTTTTGTATTTACTCATTTCTACTAAAACATCTTACTTTTAGAAATTTAATCCGAATACAAAATAAGTACCTTCTGTTCTGGGATTCCACGTCAACTTAGCGAAAACCGGCACAGAGAAAGACCGGGTTATCTTTACATCTTTGCCGGCTTGCAGACTGATGTCACTTACGGCAAAGCCATTTGAACCATTGCAATGAAGTTCTTCGGATGCATTATAGAAATCATTGGCCCACGGAGTGGCGCCTATCTCGGCTGTCCAGTCCAAACCTCCCAATTTGAAAGGAGCAGTGACGGAAACATAAGAGGCATAAGCTCTGCTACCTTCATTGTTTACACCATCATATCCGGCAAAATTTGTATACCAATTGACAGCCAGAAAACCGAAGTCATATCCGACTTGTGCTTCAAAAGTATGATTTGTATTGTCGGAACCATAGTGGAAGTATCCCGACCCACCGTCAAACCAATAGTCGGTGACGGAAATGCTGAATCCGCCGGTCGTATATCCTAGTGTGAGGTCAAGTTCTTTGGTGTCTTTCCCTTCAAACCCTACACTGCCCCATGCACTCAACGAAAATCCTTTGTAAGATACAGATAGAGTTGGTTGGATACTTACATTACCCAAATCTTGTCCGCGCCATATATACCCACTGACCAGGTCGGCACTGATGTCTGTTTCAATATTTTCTTGTGCAATGCTGACTGTGGGTATTGTTATTGACATGCCCAATAGCAACACTGCTTTTTTAAAGTTTTCTTTCACGACTCTTTACCTTTAAAGTTAATAATGGCAAGTATTGTATCCTGTATTGTTTTTTTGTTATCTTATTGATTATAACATCCATTTTCCGATTCTCTTCATGGCTTCTTCAAACTCCTCCTGTTCGTCAACGACAGCGAGACGAATGTATCATACGTTTCGGAAATAAGGAACTGTTTTTCTAATATAGGTCCGATTGACGGCAAAATTACATTTATTTTTGATTTTAAGCAAAGGTGTGTCTTTCTGATTTTATTTATACCGTTTGACTTTCTATTTTATGGCTCGTTTGATAGAATATGACAAATTGGGATGGTATTCCTTGTGTGATGTTTTAATTTGTAATTAATCATGTGGTTAAATAAATAAATTATAATGCCGTTCGTTTTTTTGCATTTGAATAAGAGAAGGAGAAATATTCTAAATTTCTTTTTCGCATGAAAAATTATCCTTTTTCGAACGAAGTGATTTAATCTTTTTGTACTTTTGCCGAAAATTTATAATATAAAGAAAAAAATCACATGGAGTCAGTCTTTATTACGACGCGTAAACAACGAATCATCAGAGAAATGAGAGATTATATGATGATAGCTCTCGGTATGCTGATGTATAGTATCGGGTGGACCGTCTTTTTGTTGCCTAACGACATCACGACAGGTGGTGTGCCGGGTATTGCTTCTATTGTATATTGGGCAACCGGTGTGAATGTACAGTATACTTATTTTGCCATAAATGGTGCATTGTTGGTAGCCTCCCTGATTATTTTGGGATGGAAGTTCAGTGTAAAAACTGTTTTTGCCGTATTTACCATGACGACCATTCTTCCTATTATTCAAGGAGCAACAGCAGGGCTGCATTTATTGCATGACCAGCCTTTTATGGCGTGTGTTATCGGTGCTTCTTTCTGTGGCGGTGGTATTGGAGTGGCATTTTCGGCTAACGGAAGCTCCGGAGGAACGGATATTGTTGCCGCTATTATTAATAAATATCGTGATATTACCTTAGGACGCGTGATATTGATGACGGATATGGTGATAATCTCTTCCAGTTACCTCGTATTGCACGATTGGGAAAAGGTGGTATATGGTTTTGCAACCTTATATATATGCAGCTTTGTGCTTGACCAGGTGGTGAACAGTGCTCGTCAGTCTGTGCAGTTCTTTATCATTTCAAAGAAACATGAAGAAATAGGTCACCGCATCAATAAAGATTTGCACCGTGGAGTGACTTTCATTGATGGTGTAGGTTGTTATACAGGCGCAGGCGTTAAAATGATGTTTGTGCTGGCAAAGAAACGAGAATCGACTACTATTTTCCGTTTGATTAAAGATATTGATCCGAATGCTTTTGTTTCACAGAGTGCCGTTATCGGTGTGTTTGGCGAAGGATTTGATAGAATTAAAGTAAAATAACCAAGGAGATAGAGCATAAAAAAACAAGGGAAAGGTATCCGTAATCATACGGATACCTTTTTTTGTTTCCTTGCGGAGGATTAAGTAATTTCCTACGGTCAGCTAAGGTCTTTTAAGCGGAAGATTACTACGTCCCACTACAGTAGGACATACGTCCCATTGCAGTAGGACGTACGTTCCATTGCCGCAGGACGTACGTCCCACTACAGCAGGACGTAATAGTCCGACGTATAAAAAGACTTAGCCTGAAGGATGAAAAGGCTTAGTCCGACCGATGAGATAACTTAGGGGGGCGATATCTGTATTTCTTTTAATAACCCATAAGAGAATATAATGCGTTGAACTATCATTATGATATTTTGTTGGCGTGTATATTGCATTATGATGGTAAAAATAAAACTATAAATTTATATCAGAATATATTTTGATATCAAAATGTTAGTTTATACCTTTGCTGTATGATAAAGAAATAACATATTAAAACAACCTAATCATGGAAACAAAACTTACAGAAGAAACCCGTGTGGAAAGTGACTTAATCGGTGCCCGTGAAATTCCGGCCGCTGCCTTGTATGGCGTGCAAACGCTTAGAGGTATTGAAAATTTTCCTATCAGTAAATTCCACCTTAATGAATATCCGTTGTTTATCAACGGCCTTGCCATTACTAAGATGGCTGCTGCAATGGCTAACTATGAGTTGGGCCTGCTTACTGAAGAACAAAAAGATGCCATTGTGCAGGCTTGCCAGGAAATCTTGAACGGTGAACATCACGAACAGTTTCCTGTGGACATGATTCAAGGTGGTGCGGGCACGACAACCAATATGAATGCCAATGAAGTAATAGCCAATCGTGCATTGGAAATTATGGGACACAAGCGTGGAGAATATCAATATTGTTCTCCCAATGATCATGTAAACTGTTCACAGTCTACCAATGATGCTTACCCTACTGCCATCCATATCGGTATGTATTATGAAAATCTTCGTTTCCTTCCCTATTTGGAATCTGTTATCGGAGCATTCCGCAAGAAAGGAGAAGAATTTGCTCATGTCATTAAGATGGGACGTACACAGTTGGAAGATGCTGTACCTATGACTTTGGGACAAACATTCAATGGTTTTGCAAGCATATTGAAAGATGAAATTCTGCACCTTAACCAAGCTGCCGAGGATTTTCTGACTGTCAATATGGGAGCTACTGCCATCGGTACAGGTATTTGTGCCGAACCGGGTTATGCAGAGAAATGTGTGGAGGCATTGAGCCGGATCACAGGATTCCATTTCAAACTGTCTGCCGATTTGGTTGGAGCGACCTCGGACACATCATGCTTGGTGGGTTATGCATCAGCTTTGAAAAGAGTGGCCGTGAAAATGAATAAGATATGTAATGACCTGCGTTTGCTTGCCAGTGGTCCGCGTTGCGGATTGGGAGAAATCAATCTGCCGGCCATGCAACCGGGCTCTTCCATTATGCCGGGTAAGGTGAATCCGGTTATTCCCGAAGTGATGAACCAGATTTGCTATAAAGTAATTGGTAACGAATTGTGTGTAACCATGTCAGGCGAAGCTGCTCAGATGGAACTGAATGCGATGGAACCTGTTATGGCCCAATGCTGTTTCGAGTCTGTCGACTTGATGATAAACGGTATGGAGACATTGCGTACACGTTGCATCGAAGGTATCACAGCCAATGAAGAGCATTGCAAAATGAATGTGCATCACAGTATCGGGGTAGTAACAGCTTTGAATCCTGTTATCGGTTATAAGAACTCAACTAAGATTGCCAAAGAAGCGATGGCAACAGGCAAGAGTGTTTATGACCTGGTGTTGGAACATGGAATTTTAAATAAGGAGGAATTGGATACCATTCTGAGTCCTGAAAATATGTTGCATCCGGTGAAATTGGATATACAGCCAAGACGTTAATTAAGCATTGTTATTTTGAAGTATCATGTTGTTTTAAAAAGGAAAAGCGAAGCACCGCCATTCACGGGAGCTTCGCTTTTTTATTTATGCCGTCTGCTTTAAAACTTCCGATAGGTGAGTCGGGCATAGTCTGATTTCAGAATCATTTTGCTGCCGGTTGCTTTTTCCACTTCGAAATGTGTGACGGAAGAATTCAGCCCAAACCTGTTCAAATCCTCCTCTGTAACGGTAGCCTCCATATTATCCTGATATTTAAACTCACCCATCATTACTCCGTCAGCAGAGGAAAAGTGTCCTATCAATGTCAGGGGAGTGGTGCCTTTATCCATCAGTTCTACTAAATGGAGCTGGATACTGCAATAGATACGTTCGCATTCTTTGATGCTTCCGTCATTGTATTCTATTGTCATTAATTGCCATCTGCCGTCCAATTTTCCGTTGATGGGCTTCTTGTCACAACTGCATAATACACCGAGCAGTAAGCATACACATAATATGATTTGTTTCATAGTCCTTATTTTATTAAGCCTGTTTTGCGGATGACAAGCATGCCGCCCGAATTGTTTCCTAGTAAATTACCTCTGTCCATAGCTCCTGAAATGCTGAAGCTCCATCCATTCCATTTTATGGGTGAATAGGTGACTTCCAGCAGTGAGCTGAATTGCTTCTTCACATCATCAAACGGATTGTCGTACGTTCCCCAGTTTCTGGAGTAGGTGAGCAGTAGCCGATACGCCCATTCCTTGCCGGGAGTGCCGCTAATGCCCAGATGATGTGCATTTATACGGTTGTTGGCAAACATTATTCTACCGTCTTTATTGTAGACAGGACCGGTAAACAACGGATTTCCCATAGCCATACCCCAGTGCTGCCATGCCTGATAAATATAGTGGTTATAATAATTATCTTTTGCACTGACTTGTTCAAATTCTCCCCGGAAACCTTCGTAGAAGATAGGTCCTGTCTGGTTTTTGCTGCCCATACATTCATATACAAGGGCATCAATGAATTGATTTTCCGGCAGGGTGACTTCTACTCCCAGTAGCCCGTCTTTCCAGGGACCGTAACCAAAAAACATTTGTGATTCGTCCTCAAAGAAATGTTCATAGTACGCTTTGATTCTCCAATCCTGTACATAGCCGGTAAGTCCGATATTCCAACTGCCCACGTGGTTACCATACTTGTTTATCTGCTCACCTTCCATGGCATTGTCACTTCCGCTCATCGGAATCAATACGCGGATAAAGTCCATAAAATCTGACGGCATTTTCATAATGGGTTCTTTCTGTCCTTCTACATATTGTTTTCCACCGAACTGGGCCGCCATTTGCAGACCTGCCTCAAACTCCAGTGGGAAGGATTCTTTTTTCCCTACTTTCATAAAGAAAGATTTGCTATGATAAAGCACATCCTTGGTGTATAGATTTCCGGAGCGGGCAAAGTCTTCTTGCCAGTTGTTGTCTGTGAAAGTTCCGTAGGCAAGATGACCTTTGATGTGCAGCCAATGATTCGTTCCGGGAACAGATATGTATTGAGGTATTTCGATACGTACCTGCGGTACGGGGCGGGCACTGTTCGATTCTACCAGTCCTCCGGTACTCAATTTCGGGTTTCTTAATTCCGGTGTACGTTCTTTGCTTCCGATACTGAGATTCAGCCATCGGTAACTCAGGTCGGCATAGGCTTGCTGAACAACGAAAGAAGAAGTATAGTTATAGGCAGTGGCTAAATCCAGTCCGGCTTTCCATGTAAAATGTCTACCCAATGCCTGTGAATGGAAAATTCCGGCGCGCAGATATCCGTTTTCTGTTTTTACAGAGGATAAACCCTGCCGATTGGCTGTAAACCAAAATGGACTGTAATCGCCATGTCCGGCAACAATACCTGTTTCTACTGCATAATGAGTGGATGGAGTCGTGGTTTGTGCAGTAAGGGTATATAAGGGAACAGATGATAACAAGCCCTGTAATAAAAATAGTTGTATTTTCTTCATTTAGTTTTTAATTATGTTGTTTTTTCCCTATTAAACATCTTGTTTTAAAACCCTGATTTCTTTCTGATTTGACTGAATCGTTGGTCCGATCGGATTGGACGATGAGGCTTTGTGCCACTGTCTGACTCAATATGACAAAACTGTCTGATAGTTGCATAAAAAGGGTCAATTACTATTTTGTTTCAAAAGTATATAAAAAAAACTATTTGGTAGAACAAAGCCGACTTAATTTTAAGCTTTATCATTTTTCATCCAACTTTTTTTGTAATTTTGCACAAAATCCGTAAAGAGAAGACACATGACAACAAATATAGAAATAGCCCGTAAAATAGCCGAAGTTAATTGCCCGTTGAGTAGGGAGAGTGTACATGCATTGGCTGAGATTGTGGTGTGTAAGAAGTACCGTAAAGGGGAAATTGTGTTGAAGGCAGGAGAAGTGTGCAAGGCTATGTTGTTTATTGAAAAAGGATTGCTCAGACAGTTTTACTATAAATATGATAAAGATCTGACCGAACATATCGGCTATGAAAACGGAATGATTATTTGTATTGAAAGTTATTTTAAGCAAGAACCTACACGTCTGATGGTAGAGACTTTGGAACCTTCTGTGGTGTGGGAGCTTCCTAAGGCTCAGATAGAGGAACTTGCTTCTAAATATGATGATATCGAACAACTTTATCGCAAATTCATAGAGCATTCATTGATAGAATCGCAGATTAAAGCTGATGCACTTCGATTTGAGCCGGCTCATGAACGGTATAATAAATTGCTTCGTCTGCATCCTGAGATTTTAAAAAGAGCTCCGTTGGTATACATTGCTTCTTTGTTGCAAATGACGCCCGAAACACTGAGTCGTGTCCGTTCGTCATTGCTTTAACTGCTTAGAATTGGTATAATAGTCCTACACGCGTTTCGAAGGTTTTGTATTGTATATCTTTGTGATACGTGTAGTGTGTATGTCGGTAGAAATAAGAGATTTCCATGTTTGCTTTAAAGTGGCGGCTTAAGTTCAGTTCGATAAGTGGATTGACTACAGCCAGCATCACGTTTCCTTTGTCTCCCTGTGCGTTCAGATAGAGAGGATTGGTATTTTCGAGGTCTTTGTGCTCGTATCCTTTCCAGGTGAAGATTTGGTAGAGATGCAGGTTGAGTGCAAACTGTCCGTAGCGTCCGAAGTCAAGAAGGGTTTTGTTTTTTACGCTATAACCGCTACCCATATTGTAATTACGGTCGATAACATTATAATAGTCGGTCAGGCTGCCACCCAGCAGGATAGCACTCAGAAATACACTTTGTTCCAAATTGACGAGACTGTTCATGCGTGGAAATTTATAGATGATGCCGGGGCCCACACTGGCAGCTTCCGATATTTTATACGGAATGCGCCCCGAACCGTTAATGATTTCTTCTGAATCGAAATAATTGAAATGCTGGAAGACGCCAAACATCATTTCCATACCGGTACTGGTTTTCAACGGAACTCCCCATAATTTTCCTAAAAGATTAATTTTGCTGATAAGCGGTTGGTTGGGAGAAAGCCCCAGTGTGGCTGTAGCAGTGAAATAATCATAAGGAGCATCATTTATTTTATCGAAAGGGTTGCCGTAGACTGCTCGAAATTCCAAATAGGGATTGTGCTCTCCGCGAAAAAGGTAATTGTTATCTGCCAGGTAGCGGTCACCGGCACTGATAGAGAATTGGATAGGGATGCGTTCGTAATCATGATATTTGTAATGAGAACGTTTCACTTTCCACATGTCACCGGTTATCATGCGGTTGATGCCACGCATGGGACAGATCAGAGTTCCCAAGAATTCACGGGTAAATCGCCCGAACCCACGCTTAGAGTCATCCAACACCAATGAAGACAGGCGGTGTGTCATTTCGCCAAGTGCAATACCCCCAATGGTGGTTGCTATCAGGTCATTGATGGCGGGTGGTTCTACTTCGGCTGCAACTTCCCACATCAGACTTCCGGCAAAAGCGTATGGCGCCGATTCCCAAAAGTTCAATCCGTTGCTGCGGGCAGCGTTGAAGTAGAGATTACCGTGATAAGGGTGTGCAAACAGATTGGTAGAGAACTGGTCATTGTCCCACACAAAGCCGTGTTTGATATTACGACGGATACTGTTGATACTGATTTTCGCAAAATCTTCGTTCATCACATACCGGTCGAATGCCCATACTCCCACATTCATGCCGACTGTTTCGGCAGCAGCACGCCACGGATACTTTTTCTGCATGTGAGGGTCGGTGAAAGTATAAATGGAGTCGGGGTGGTGAAGTACTTGTGCCGCCCCGATGCCATTGCTTAAAGCCAAAAGACAGACTAATGCAATTTGTTGGATTTTCATTTCGTTAGGATTTAGGATGTAAGCCGGATGTCTCCGGACATTTATAGCACTCTGTTAGAATAGAACGACGCCTATTTCAATGATAGGCTTCTTCTCATAGAACTTATTCTTGTCGTAATATCGTGTCATACCGTATCCGCCCGAAGCAAATATGCTGAACTTGGGTCTTATCTTGTACTCTAAGTTGACACGTGCCTGCAAAGAATACATACGTTCGGGAGTTTCGGCATCTTCGTTTTCAAAGTTTTCTATGTGGAAGTAACCAAGGTCACCACTGATTTCCAAATTTCCGGCGATGGGGTAGTGAAGTCCGGCACGGTAGAATACACATCCCGAGAACTTATCGTTCAGGTCAAGGTAGTGTGTACCGATACCAAGCAGGGTATAAGTGGTGCGGTTCTTGAAGCGGACGGCGGCATTCATTTTACTGGTGTTACCACCGAACAACATCAGCTGGATGCGGGTTTTGGGGTTGATGTTCACTAATCCGATTTTATGTGCGGTAGTATCTTTGCTGTGATTGATAATGCCAATCTGTACACCTTTCACATGACCGCCGCAAAGATTGAGCAGGCCGATTTGGGCACCACTTACTTCACCGGCATAGTTGCCGGGAGCAAATTGTATCCCGCTCAGTTTGCCCTGACATACATTGGTAATACCCGATACTTGCAATGCATTCTTTGTTTCAACAGCAATATTCACGGCTCCGCAGAGTTGCAGTCCTTTTATTTTTGCAGCGGCAATATTACTGATGGCAGAAAGTTGCATACCATTGACATTGATACCCACATTGCCTATTGCTGCTATTTGTGCTCCTCTTGCTGTTCCTCCGCTGATATTCAGTATACTCGAAATCTGTGCTCCGTCCGTTTTCTCGGCCGATACGTTCATCAAACCGCCAATGGCTATACCGCTTTGCGACTTTCCGGCAATGTTGGCAAGTCCGGCTATTTGTAAACCTTGTGCCTGATCATCGGCAAGATTCATTAATCCACCGATGGTTACACCGCGTGAAGTATTTCCGGCTATATTCCCCAATCCTGAAATCTGTATGCCGTTTGCACGGTTTCCTGCCACGTTCATCAAACCGCTGAGCATGACTCCATTGGCATTTGCACCTGCTACATTGGCAATACCGCCGAGCTGTATACCCGATGCATGACGACCGGTGATGCTTGCCAGGCCGGAGACTTGAAATCCTGTCATGTCACTTTGCACCACACTGGATATGGCATTGATGCCCACACCTTGCAGGCGATAGATATTAGTGAGCAAACCCAAATTCAGATAGGTCGTTTTTATACTGTCTTTTTTGGCGGAAATATTAAGGGAAATGTTAGGCCCTTTTTTAAGTTTGTTCTTTTTTTGAGCAATGGCAGGAGTTGTGAGCCCTGCGCAACATCCTAATAAGATAATTGCTGCGATACGTTTTTTTATTTTCATATTGTTTGGTTATTTGCGCACAAATTTAATCAAAAAAAACGAATGCGTCTATTGATATAATGTGTAAATGTACCAAATATTATCGTCCCATGGATTGTGAGGAGAGCTCCTTACGGCCATGGGACGATGAAATGTATGTTCTGTCTTTATTTCACTTCTTGATAAAGAAAACGTTTAATGCTCTTCTTGGGCGTTTTTTCAAACTCTTCAGGGTAAATCTTTACGCGGGTGATTTGAGAATAGGCGGGAAGTTCGGCATTGAGTGCTATCCGGTTCTCTTCCATGGCTTGTGTAATGGCATCATTATTCATTCCATGCGCAAAAGCATCATCAAAATCAGGATATATTAAAGCTGCCAGTTTACCATCTGTTTGCTGAATAATAATACTTTCGGCTACGAACGGCATATTGTTGAGCTTATCTTCTATTTCTTCGGGGTAAATATTCTGACCTGAGGCACCGAGTAGCATGTTCTTGCTGCGTCCTTTGATGGTGATATTACCCTCTGCGTCCATAATACCTAAGTCACCGGTGTGCAACCAGCCCTCCTTGTCTATGACTTCGGCGGTGGCTTCGGGGTTTTTATAATATCCCAGCATTACGTTCGGTCCCTTGCAGATAATTTCTCCTACAATATTTTCAGGGTCAGGACTTACTATTTTCACTTCCATACGTGGAGCAGCTTTGCCGCAAGAACCGGTTTTAAAGCGTTTCCAATCTTCATAACAGATGATAGGGGCACATTCGGTCATTCCATAACCGACGGTATAGGGAAAATCAATGCTCTTTAAGAATTGTTCTATTTCCTGATTGAAAGCTGCTCCGCCTACAATGATTTGATAGAAATTGCCGCCAAATGCCTGTATCATCTGTTCGCGTACGGTAGCCTTAATCTTATCATTGATAATAGGAACTTTCAACAGTATTTTCATGGCCGGGCTTTCCAGTTTGGGGAGCACGTTCTTCTTAATAATCTTTTCAATAATCAAAGGAACAGCCACCACGAGGTTGGGCTTGATATCAGCAAATGCCTGAAAGATAATTTTCGGACTGGGCATGCGGGTGAGGAAATAGATATGGCAACCGACACAGAATTCATACAGGAACTCGAATGCCAATCCATACATATGCGCCATTGGAAGCATAGATACCAGTTTGTCACCGGGCTTCATGGTCAGTACATCAAAAGCAAACTGGGTGTTCGACCAGAGGGCGCGATAGGGAATCATGACTCCCTTAGAATAGCTGGTAGTTCCGGAAGTATAATTGATGACTGCCAACTCTTCGGGTTTATCGCGACGGTAACTTACGTGTTCGCGTCTGAAATTGCGAGGAAACTTCTTTCCGAACAGTTCATTCAGATGATCGCGGGCATAGTCGAGCCGTTCGCTGCGAGATACCAATAGAGTAAAATCATTCATCAGCAATACGCCTTCAAGCAGAGGCATTGCATTCTCATTCAGATTCTCCCATACCATATCGCCTACTAATAAGAGGCGTGCTTCGGAATGATTGACGATGTTATGAATATTGTCGGCCTTGAATTCGTGAAGGATAGGAACGATGACGGCTCCGTATGTGATGGTGGCCAGGAAAGTAACGCCCCAATGCGAACTGTTGCGACCGCAGACGGCTATTTTATCACCTTTCTTGATGCCGCTCAGTTCAAAAATAATATGTAGTTTCTCTATTTTGCGGGCAACATCTTTATATTGCAATGTGGCTCCTTTATAGTCGGTGAGGGCATCTAAATCCCAGTTTTTCTGTATGCTGTCTTCCAGGAAGGCAATAAAACTCTGCTCCATAATGTTCTTTTCGTTGGTTTGTATTTGCACATTATTTAATCAAATGTGCAAATATAAGCTTTTATTATAAGGATACAAACTAAAAGGGAAGCAATTTTAGTAAAACAGAGGAAAGGAAAAAGAGGGTGTGTCAAAACTAAACCGGGCTATCCAATTGTCAGCTGTAGGGGCAGGGTTTACCTGCTCAAAGACACAAAGCAAACTGTTTTGGGCGAGCGGGCCTCGTCCCTACGAACTAAACGACAGCATTATCCACGTTCTGACACACCCCTTTATACGAAGAGATTTTGTTATTCTTTGCTACTGAAATACTTCATAAACTGAGTACGTTCGAAAGGATTACTTTCACCGGTAGACAAAGCATTCATTTCACTTTTGAATTCGCTGATGGTGTTATATCCTTGTTTTTTCATCCATTCACTTAATTCTTCGGTCATGGATTCTATGAAATTTTCGCCTTTCTGATAGATAACACTACATACTTCTACAGCCGAAGCACCTGCCAGAATTGCTTTTACCATCGCTTTGCCATCGTGTACACCACCCGAAATGGCATAATCAATTTGTGGTACTTGTGCTGAAGCAATAGCTGTCCAGCGCAAACCGTTTGCCAGGTCCGAAGGATGGCTGAACACTTCCCCCGAAGAATAACTCTTGGTTTCGATATTGATGTCGGGCTGGTAGAAACGATTGAATAACACTACTGCTGCAGCTCCATTGGCATAAAGTTGGTTGATTAGCGCAATGGGGTTGGTAAGGTTAGTTCCCAGTTTGATGATGACAGGAATGGATACATGCTTTTTTACGCTACTCAGGATATCGATGTGTCGTTGCTCGAACGCCCCGTATTGATATTCCTTTTCGGTTTGCAGCGAGAGAATATTCAATTCCAGAGCATCGGCACCGGCATCTTGCATGGTACGTGCGAAGTCTGTCCATTCCGAGCTGCTGAAACAGTTGATACTGGCAATGATGGGAATGGTACAGAGGCGTTTGGTCTCTTGAATCAGGTCAATATATTCTTTGATGGCATGCGAACGAACATAGGTACTCAGGTAATCTCCTGCTTCGGGAGAATCATAAGTAGCCATGTGATGAGCCTGCATCATGATTTGTTCTTCAAAAACAGATTTCAACACGATGGCTCCGGCACCGGCCAATTCTAACTTTTTGTTTTTTTCAGCACTGTTAGTCAGACTGGAACTGCTGATAATAACAGGATTGCGTAAAGACAATCCGGCAAAAGAGGTCTTTAATTGAGTCATAAAATAGTAGTTTTAATAGTTTCGCTCTCCAAAGATTTTGCTGCCTACTCTGACCATCGTGCTTCCTTCCCGGATAGCGATGGGATAGTCGTGCGACATACCCATTGATATTTCCTTGAAACTCTCTGTATCAGTAAAATAGGTTCGCTTTATTTCTTTGAAGAATGTATTTAAGGAACAAAATTCTTTCTTAATTTGTTCTGTGTCATCGATATTGGTTGCCATACCCATGACGCCGCTGATTTGGATATGATGCAGTTCTTTCCAATCTCCTTTTTGGAGCATTTCCCTACATTCATCAAAGCTGAAACCGAACTTGGTCTCTTCTTCGGCGATATGGATTTGTAGCAGGCATGGAATGACACGGCTGCACTTTTGGGCTTGCTTGTTGACTTCAACCAACAATTTATAAGAATCAATGCCGTGTATCATGGCTACGTATGGAGCCATATACTTGATTTTATTTGTTTGCAGGTGGCCGATGAAATGCCATTCAATATCTTTGGGCAGCGTTTCATATTTCTGAGTCATTTCCTGCACTTTGCTCTCGCCGAAGATACGTTGTCCGGCAGTGTATGCTTTTTCAATCGCCTCATTGGGATGAAACTTGGATACGGCTACCAGGCGGACACCGGATGGGAGGTCGGCCAGAACTTCTTTTAAATTTGCTTGAATGCTCATATATAATCTATAATTTGGTCTGTCTGAATAATCTTTATTCGGTTTTTCCTGCGTCGGGAAACTCCGGTTTGACGTTTGGCTCTCCGTCATAAGGATAAACATCCATGAGGGCTGTTTCGGCAACGGATGCGATAACGTAATCGGCCATGGTTCCTTTCATGCCTTCGTCCAGCTTCTTCACTGCGTCACGCAAATCAGCAGCCTGAACAAGTACCTGTGTAGAAGTTTTCTTTTCGGCTCCGCTTTTCTCGTCCAGCGTGATGAAGAACAGCTTACATTTAAACCAGCGGTCGGCAGCATCTTCTTCGCAGAAGAATAGTTCGCTATAGTTGGCACGCTTGATGTCCGACACTGTAAACTCACCGCTGATAAACGGTGTTATTTCTTCGATGATGCGTGCCTCTGCTTCGGTAAAGCTCAGCGCATCAACTAAATAAGGCTCTGTTACTTTTTTGTTCATGCCATTTTCCATGACTTTTTCGTAACGTATCTTGCATTCAAACCATGTATGCATCATAAGAGTTTAATGTTTTATTAAAAATTAAAATAGGACACAAAGATACTATTTTATTTAGTCTTCGTCCTCCATTTGCTTTAATTTCTTCATACTTTCGGTTGTCAATTCCGAAATAATTTCAGAGGAGAGGCGGGTAGTGAGGATAGGGTTCATGTTAAATTGTTCGCTTAACTCTCTTTGTATCTTATTTAACCGGCTGAAACCGTCAAGGCTTTGTTCCTGAAATGCTTTTTCACTGATATTCATTTTCTGAGGTGTGTACATAGCGGATATGATATTCTCAGCTCTCCGCCGAAACTCTTTTTTGAATATTCTTTCTGCCAGTTTGCGATGTTCTTCGGGATTGAATTCCAACGTGTCGGTGGGGAGCGGGCGTATGGAATCTGAAGGAAGTGGGATGCTGTAGCTTCTGTTTCTGTTGTCGGTTGTTTCCAATGTCTGACGGTTGATGTGTTTTACCTCCTCTATAAATTGTAATGTTTCCTTGTCGGCCGGTTCTTCCCGTAATCCATAGTAAGCAAGCAGAATGACGGTAACGGCAGCAATTCCCTTTATAACCTGTACCGACCGGTCAATGTAACGGGAAGCGCCAAAGGCTTTCTTCATTTCCTCTACATTGGTATATCGTTTGGTGGGTTCGGGGTGGGTGGCTTTAAAAATGACGTGCCGGATACCGGGGCTCAGATGGGAGTAACTGTAAAGGTACTCCATGACCTTGCCAAGCGAATAAATATCACACGCGAGTGTAGGAACGGTGTTTTCTTTAAAGAGTTCCGGTGCTGCATATTTTTCTTTAAAGATAAAAAAAGAAGGAGTATATGATACGTATATATTGGCTGGATTTGCCAAAAGCACATCATGCGTCCCTTTAGTAATAAAAATATTCTCGGGGCGGAGATCAAGATGGCAGATATTCCGAGAGTGAAGATAAGCAACGGCATCCATCAGTTGATTCATGATTTGCTTGAACTCAGTCACTGTATTAATTTGTAACACACCATCTAACAATGCTCTGTTGAGGGGGACGGCCGGTGTGTATTCAAAAGTGATGTACCACCCTTGCTCATCCTTTTGCAGACTAATATAATTTAATAAGTTGGGGTGAGCCCAACCCATTCCTTGCCTAGCTTCCGCGGCAAAGGCTTCCTGATAGGCAGCAATGTCGGCAAACTTTTTACAAGGTCGTTTTATAAATATCTTTTTCCCTTCATTATTGGTGCCGATACTAATCGACTCTGTTACTTTCATTTTTTATTCTATTTGTTTACAACTGTTTAATTGCATGAATTCGTGTATCACTTGCTCGTGGTCACCCATCAAAACAATGTGGTGGTTGCCTAATGGATTACGTGTGAAATAATCAACAGGTTTTCCCAGACGGATGCGTATTTGTGTGCGGCAGGCATTGATGTAGTTGGTATTCTCTGTTAATTGTCCGCGTGATACAAAATATTCATCCAAACATTCTCCTCCGCATTTCAGTACAGTGATTTCCCCTTCATGCAGGATTCCCTGAATGGCCACGCCTGTTTCACTCTCAAAATGGTTGCGGATAATAAACCTGTCGGTCATTTTGGTAGCGATAGTACAGTGTGCCACAACCAGTTCGTTTTGTTCTTCATTGATAAATGACGGGTTTGCCATAAAACCGGTTTGATTGGTCAGCACTTTGGCGATGAGCATGGTAAAGATGGATTGCAAATCACCTTCACAACCGGCAGGAATCCCTTCGTCGTTCAATAAAGAGAGTGCCAGACAGCCGGTGGTTCCCAATTTCTCTATCAATGAAAAACAGGAGAGAGTGACTGCATCGAGATGCTTCTTCTCACAAATGATTCTGACGGCTTTGTAAAGCCTCATTGCTTTTAGAAAATCTTCGGGAGTTGCTTCACGGCAGGCTACTGCTTGTTTGACCAATACAGATGCCTTATAGCCGATATCATCATCGGTAATTTGATAATATAAACAATATATTTCTTCCATCGGGATATCGATATACTCAATCCCCCAACGTCGTTTTGCCAATAAATAATCTACATTGCTGGCAACAAGCCATGATGAAGGGTATCCGATAACGCCGATTCTTTTTCCTTTTATTTCACGTTTGGCAGCAAAAGCCTGATGATGGGATAATATCTGCTTAACCATGTGCATCGGGCTACCGTGAATAATACGTGCTTTCATTCCTTTGTTACGCATCCAAGTCGCTATTTCGAGCGAAGCTGCCAATGAGTTTTGCAGTCCGTCTGTAAGCAGCGTAATGGGGTAAGGAAGCAGGTCAAAGTGTTGGGTAACTGTTTTTTCCACCCCTCCAGAGGCTATAAAAGCCATTTTGTATGCGTCTTCCGGAATCGTTTCTACCTCTTTATAATGTATCAGATGGAGGGTGAAATATTTTTCGATTTCCACAAATAAATCTTTATGGCAATCGTATACAGATTCCATTTTGTTTAGGCCGGATTGAAATGTTATCAGGTATAGATTCATTTGATATTTTGCTTTGTTTTATAGGAACAAACATACGTGTTTTTTTTTAATAACCCTAAAAAAGCGCTTAAAGATAACATCTCTTTAATTAATTTGCTGTATAAAAACCTTCTTAGCAATATGTTAAATAATTAAATCCTTAAACCATTTTTCTTTTCACTTGTAGTATGGTAAATAATAAATAGATTAGACTATGGCAAAAGTAATTGAAAGAAATGTTCCCATTGCAGAAGAGAATGTGACATTGTCGGGCCAACCGGCCACAAATATGTTTGAAGACTGGAGTGAAGAGATGACGGATAAAGCAGAAAATCCTTATGATGAAAAGAGTGACGTACCTCATGACAAGGAAGAAAGAAAAAAATGTCTGAAAGAAATGGATAAAATAGTAAAAGACGATATCGCACAGACTGAATAAGGTACGAACCGGTTCTTCATTTTCTTTGGGAGAACAAATGTTTTTCCCAAAGAAAATGTCTGATGGTCTGATTTCATTAAGAAAGCAGATAAATATGTCTCCTTTTAAACCTTCAGAAAAATTCCCCGCTTATACATAAACCATATAATGACATAAACTGCACCGATATTCCACAGCGTCATCAGGAACGAATAATAGCTTCCCATATATTGTTCCAATCCATAAAACAAAGACTCGCCGATACATCTGAAGTTGACTACATTAGCCAGCATATAGGCAACAATAGAGTTCATGCCGTACACTTTCAGCCATGTGATGCCTGAACGGTGTCCTTTGTAATCAATCCAATAATAGAAAAGTCCCATGAGCAGAAAACAGTAGCCGCTACTGACCAATACCATTGAGCTTGTCCAAATAGTTTTGATAACCGGCATTTGGAAATTCCACAACCAACCTGCAATGACCATAGTGATCCCTGTACCGAAGTAGAGTTTCAATTTTTTCTTTTCTTCTATTTTATCTTTGGCAATATAGCCGGCAAATAATCCGGTAAGGACAGTCACACCGAAATTGAGACTGCTCAATATCCATGTATAGTGATACCAATCGGCAATGACCACTTTTCCGTCTATCACTTGTGCCGTGTCACGAAACCGTCCCAGCACCGTGTTGTCTATCCATTCGGCCAGATTGCCTTGCGGGGTGTAATTCCCGCCTCCATATCCGTCTACCGTAATGAACTGCATGGCTGTCCAATATACCAGCAGTAATACCACCGCAGTGATAATTTGTGTTCTGCGGCTTGTGAAAAGGAAAAGCAATGCCGTAATAAGATAACCGGTAGCAATGGCTTGTAAAGTATTCGAATAAAGATAAATCGTGTTAGGGTCAAGTGCCAGCAGATTGCCTTGGCACATCATACCGAATATCCACAGCAGCAATATACGTTTTGCCAACCGTCGCAATAAAGGTCGCTTGTCGGATATGGATTTATAGCGCGACAAAGAAAACGGCATCGAAATGCCCGACATAAAGAGGAAAAGCGGCATAATCAAATCCCATGGAGAAAACCCTTCCCAAGAGACATGACTGAATACCCACATAGACTCATTGAGCCACTCCACATTGGCTGTCCGTGCCAATGAGTGCATGAGAGGGCCTAATGCAACAAGAAAAAAGAGGTCGAATCCGCGGAGCGCATCTAATGATTCCAAACGTTTGGAAGAAGAATGTGTATTTTTCATACGTGTCTTTTTGAGTTTTTAGATTGATTTGTGCAAAGATATTCTTTTCTTTGTAATTAATGTGGCGGAGTTGAAAAAATACGGCTATTTATTTAAATCATAAAAACATCTCTTTAAAATATTAACCAACCTTTTGTTTGCGTGGTTGGAAGCTAAACTCTATCTTTGCATTCAGATTAAATAATTTTATAACATTATGCCAACAATATCCGTCAGAGGAACTGAAATGCCTGCTTCGCCGATTCGTAAATTGGCACCGCTGGCAGATGCTGCCAAACAGAGAGGAATTCATGTATATCACTTGAATATCGGTCAGCCTGACCTGCCTACTCCGCGAGCGGCCCTTGATGCGATTCGCAATATAGACCGTACTGTCTTGGAATACAGCCCCAGTCAGGGATACCGCAGTTATCGTGAGAAACTGGTGGGGTATTACAAAAAATACGATATCAATCTTAATGCCGATGATATCATCATCACTACGGGAGGATCGGAGGCCGTGCTTTTTGCCTTTATGAGTTGCCTTAATCCGGGGGATGAAATTATAGTACCCGAACCGGCTTATGCCAACTATATGGCGTTTGCCATTTCTGCCGGTGCTGTAATTCGCACAGTGACTACCACCATTGAGGAAGGTTTTTCACTACCCAAGGTGGAGAAGTTCGAAGAATTGATAAACGAGCGTACCAAGGCTATCCTGATATGTAATCCGAACAATCCTACCGGTTATTTGTACACGCGTCGTGAAATGAATCAGATTCGTGATATGGTGAAGAAGTATGATCTTTATCTGTTTTCTGATGAGGTATACCGTGAGTTTATTTATACCGGTTCACCTTATATATCTGCTTGTCATTTGGAAGGTATCGAGCAGAACGTCGTGCTGATAGATTCTGTGTCCAAGCGTTATTCCGAGTGTGGCATCCGCATCGGGGCGCTCATAACAAAGAATCCTGAAGTGCGCGGAGCCGTAATGAAATTTTGTCAGGCGCGTTTAAGTCCTCCCTTGATTGGTCAGATTGCTGCTGAAGCTTCTTTGGATGAGCCGGAAGAATACGCACGCGAAACTTATGATGAATATGTGGAGCGCCGTAAATGCCTGATTGACGGACTAAACCGCATCCCCGGTGTTTATTCGCCCATTCCCATGGGAGCTTTCTACACTGTAGCCAAGCTACCGGTAGACGATAGTGAAAAGTTTTGCGCATGGTGTTTGTCCGAGTTCAATTACGAAGGCGAGACAGTAATGATGGCTCCTGCTGCCGGATTCTATACTACTCCGGGAGCAGGGCGCAATGAAGTGCGTATCGCATATGTGCTGAAGAAAGAAGATTTGGTTCGTGCACTTTTTGTCTTGCGAAAGGCATTAGAGGCTTATCCTGGAAGAGTAGAAGAGTAATATGAACTGGAAACTCTTTATTGCCAAGCGAGTATATCGTAGCAATGAGGGTGGAAAAGAGGTGTCTAAACCTGCTGTCCGCATTGCCATGTTGGGCATAGCCATCGGGCTGGCCGTGATGATTGTGTCTGTAGCCGTTGTAATCGGTTTCAAACATGAAGTGCGCGATAAAGTGATAGGTTTGGGTTCTGATATTATGATTACTAACTTTGATGCCCGGAAATCTTTCGAGACCATTCCTATTGTAGTCAATGACAGCTTGCTGAATGTGCTTTATGCTACAAAAGGGGTAAAGCATGTACAGCGTTATTCTACCAAGCCCGGTATGATTATGACCGACGACAGCTTTCAGGGGATGGTGCTGAAGGGAGTTGCCGGTGACTACGATTGGGACTTTTTGAAACAGCATTTGCTGGAGGGTGAAATTCCGGTTTTCTCCGACACAGCTTCCACCAATAAGGTATTGGTATCGCGTAGCATTGCCGACAAGCTTCACTTGAAGATGGACGATAAACTATATACCTATTATATAGAAGGAGAGAACGTGCGCGCACGTCGTCTTTCCGTTGCCGGAATTTACCAGACCAATTTTTCTGCATACGATGATTTGTTCCTGATAACCGACCTCTATACGGTGAACCGTTTGAACAACTGGAAACCGGAGCAAGTGAGCGGACTGGAGTTGGAAGTGGCCGATTTAGGTTCAATGAACAGCGTAAAAGAGGAGATTCGTGAACGGGTGGATACACAAGTGGATGAATATGGCGGAACCTATTACACTCAGACGGTGGAAGAGGCCAATCCGCAGATATTCGCGTGGCTCGATTTGTTGGATATGAATGTGTGGGTTATACTGATACTGATGACCGGAGTAGCAGGTTTCACGATGATTTCGGGCTTACTCATTATTATATTAGAGCGTACTAATATGATAGGCATCCTGAAGGCATTGGGAGCAGACAACCTTGCTATCCGTAAGGTATTTCTCAGTTTTTCTGTTTTTCTAATCGGAAAAGGAATGTTATGGGGGAATATCATAGGAGTATCGTTTTGCCTGTTGCAATCCCAATTCCATATTTTCAAGCTAGACCCTGCCACTTATTATGTAAATCGAGTTCCTATTGAATTTAATATTTGGATTTATTTGTTGCTGAATGTTTGTACCTTGTTGGTATCGGTGCTGATGCTTATCGGACCGTCTTATTTGATAACACGCATTCATCCGGCACGGTCTATACGGTTTGAGTAATCGTAAAATTGATTTTTATCTCTCACTGCTCTCACCCTTATTCCTAAACAACGATGCACAGGCGTTTTAGGGTGTGAGAGATGGGGGTGAGAAATGCTCAAAGGGTGAGAGCACATTTCTCAGCTTTGGCTTAAAACGTATCATTTATATCTGTTTCCCTATACAAATACGTCCTTTTCCGTTTGCTATCATGTACGTTCGTGTGACGTGTTTCATGCGGTTGAAACAGGTTGTTCGACAGCATGAAACGAAGTGTTTGTACAATTGAAACAGGTTGTTTCAATAGGGAAACACATTGGTTCGTGCTAATGCATATTGTCTCGTGTCTATTTGTCTAATGTTTCCATAAAGTACATGGCATCCAACAATGCATGATTTATAATTTAGGTTTGACCAAGCCTATCCTGTCACTTTTATCTTTAATGAAAATATATTAAAAAACTAAGTCTAAATATTTTTGTCTCATGCTTATTTTTTATACTTTTGTCACAAAGTGAATACAAAAGAGTTTGTACTCTATATTTATTAGAAAAGAAATTGTAAGAAACGTAAGTGCTGATTCTTGTTCCGGGAAACCTAGGAAATTTTCAAGTGAACTCAAGAATGGCGCAGTATGTTTCCTACGCTGGATTCCAGCGTGGGACTATTGTCCATTTATCTGAGTTCAAGGTTTTCCTAGGGCCTCCGGAACGGATGATGGTACGTGTGGTTTCACGTTTTCCGTTTATAATTAGAGGTCTTCTCGGAACCTGGAAGACAGAAGTAATGCTATGAAACATTTGTATTTATGGTTGGTATTGGCGGTTACATGTGTCATGCTTGCATGTTCTGAGGATAAAGTTGAATCTGATAAGGATTCAAACTTGCAAACTGAAATTCACGTTGATACTAATACGTTGATTTTTAATCAGAATGAGAGCGTAAAATTATTAGAGTTTTCTACAAATAAAGATTGGACTATTAGTATTGCAAGTACGATAAATGGTAGTCATTGGTGTAATGTATCACGAACTATTGGGCAAGCTGGTGATATTTCAGTAGAAATATATGTAGATGCTAATGATGGTTATGATGATAGAAATGTGGTCATCACGATTCAAGCGGGGGAATTATCAAAGACGATAATGGTTACTCAAAAGCAGAAAGATGCCTTGACCCTTACTGCCGACAGATTTGAGGTCGGTCAAGAGGGCGGTACTATTCATGTGGAAGTGAAATCGAATATCTCTTATGAGGTGGTGATTCCTGATGAATATAAAGGTTGGATTAGCCAAAATCGTAATGCTCGTGGGCTAAATGTGTCTAATGTATCTTTTGAAATTGCACCCAGTGAGGAGTATGATAAACGGGAGGGGGAGATTATAATTCAAAGTGGTTATAAAAAAGAAATTGTGAAAGTTTATCAATTGGGTGGCGCTATACTTCTTCTTTCTCAAAATGTACACGAAGTTGGACCAGAAGGGGGATTGATTCAGGTTGAAATTAAGAGTAATTTTGATTTTGAGATTGAGATTAAAGCTGATTGGGTGAGTACCTCTTATTCACGGAATATGTCTAGCCATACTATTTATTTTACGGTGTTTGCTAATGGTATGTATGAAGACAGACAGACGGATATTATTTTCTATCAAAGGAATTCTGATATTAGAGATACCTTGACTATTTATCAAGATCAACAGGATACTTTTCTTCCTAATGTCAAAGAGTATTGTTTTTCTAAAGAAGGGGGACAAATAAAACATCTATTTCGGTCCAACGTGTTTTATGAAGTAAAAGTTCCTAGTGAATATTCATGGATTAGCATACCTCAGAGCAGGGGACTCAGAAATCATTCAGTAACGATTAATGTGTCAAAAAATACTTCGGATGCTTTTCGTTCGGGATATATATTGTTGAATTCAGTCACAGGGGCTATAAATGATACAATAAAAATATATCAAGGTAGTTCATTGGTTTTACAAGTAGATCTCCCTGGTACACTATCCAGTCTTATCACCCAAAGTGGAGTTGATAAATGGAATATAACGGATTTGACTTTGAGTGGTAATTTGAATGGTGCAGATATTAGATGTATTCGTGAGATGGCTGGAGGCTTTGATTTTTGGGTTGAAAATTGGAATTTATTGCCAACTAAGGGGCATTTAGCTTCATTGGATATTTCAGATTGTCATATTATCCGCAGTAATGAACCATATTATAATTCATCAGTAATTAGGGATAATGATTGTTTGTCAGAGTCTATGTTCTCTGGTTTGCCAAAATTAAGAAGAATCATATTACCTAATTCTGTTGTGAAAATGGAAAAGAATGTACTGAGTGACTGTTATGCTTTAACTGAGGTGACTTTGCCTTACAATTTGGTGACTATGGGATTTTCTTGTTTTGATGGTTGCTTGAGCCTTAAAGAAATTTTTATTCCGGATAATGTTAAAACAATATCCCATTTTGGTATATGTCCGAGTTTGGAAACGGTAAATATAAATAATGCGGTATTTGACTATGATAATGAAAATCCATTCCCTTCATGTTCTAGTTTAAAGAATATTATAGTTTCTGACAGGAATCCTAACCATGTATGCATTGACGGAGTTTTGTATACAAAGGAAAGTAACAAACTATTATGTTATCCTAATATTAAAATGGATAGGAGTTATATGATAGAAGATGGAACAAAAGTGGTAGTTCGTTCTGCATTTCAAGGTAATCAGTATATAGAATCTTTGGTTATACCTAACAGTGTCACTGAAATAGGTGAATATGCTTTCAGTGGTACTTCGCTTAAAAATATTTTATTACCTAGTGGTTTGAAACGTATTGAATCTGGTTTGTTTGATGGAAGTGCATTAGAATCCATAATTGTTCCAGAAGGAATTGAATACATACATAATGCTTTTGAATATTGCAAAGGATTGAGGACAATATATCTTCCATCTACAATTAAATCAATTGGTAGTAGAGCTTTTAATGATTGTAATTTGTCGGAAATTCATTGTAAGAGTAAATTTCCTCTTCAGATAGATTGGATTTCAAATTGGCTGTATAATTTGGGTAATCCTATAATTTATGTTCCTAAAGGTTCAAAAGAGCTCTATGAGAATGCAAATTATTGGAAAAATTATGAAATACGAGAAGAATAGACAATGAAATTGATTAATGGGTTATGTCAGGCTGTATCTTGATATAACTTTAATATTCATTTTAAAAGGAGTTGAAATGTATACAATTAGTTATAAAACAAAGCCACCCTATTCGAAGTGGTATTTCTCAATAAAAGAAAAACCGTAATAAATCAGGGCACGAACAAGACATTGCATTACGAGAGATTGATACAGACTACATTATGTTACATATCTGAGGCTGTATATAAGTATGTAGATAATTTGTTGCAGGAGTTATATGATAGACATTAGCATAAGATAATGTTTAAAAAAAATAATAACAGTGTCCTAGGCTTGAGGGCCTGCTTGTAAGATAAGTGGTTTTCGGTTCTTCGACACTGTTCAAGTTGTTAATTGTTAATCGCATTTCGTTCCATCTCCTTGTTTCATCTTTCTTACAAATGGAATATGAATAAACGACTTTATTGTTGTTATCTGGATAAAAGTGTTGTGTGGTACACTTTTATCCACTAATACCATACGATGTACATTTCGATAGAAAGTAAACTTACTCTACATATCCTCCATGCTCAGTCCCCGATATTCCACAGAATACCCATTTAGCTCTTTTTGAATGGAAGCCCCTTTCAGCATCAATGCGTCCATCTTGATATTCTGTCTGTTCCGCTTGATTTCTGCAACAATTGCCTTTTTTTCAATTTCATCTAAAGCGATCAGGTCGATTTCATCCTCTCCCTTTCTATTCCAATAACCTCCCAAAGCGGTAAATTCGCCTTTCTCGCGAAATCTGCACTTAAAATATTCTTCCAGAGCATGACCACTGAAGGTAGGATAGTCCCTTATGATGATTTCCTGTAGTTTCTCTAATGCACCCGCCTCGATATAGCGAATATATTTATAGAAAAAACGGAACCAGAAGCGGAGAAAATTGTCTTCTATTTCGTATCGTACATTGCGGCTTTCTGCTTTGCTGAACATGGGAATGCGTTTCTTTATGATATTGAAATCGTTTTCCAAACGGGTTAGATATCCTCCAATTTCACGTTGTAAATAGCTTTCTATGGCTGTCCGAGCTGTGAAGCCGTTGGCTATGCATGATAAGATAGAGAAATAGATGGTGTACTCTTTGCCAAATTCTTCGATTAATATATTCTTGCCTTCTGAAAGGAAAGGAGAATTTTCCTGACACATCAACTTTATCATTTTATGATGTGTCAAAGCTTTGTTATCAACGAATAATTCTACATATTTTGCTACTCCACCGGTGAAGGCATAGAATGCTAATAAATCCTCGGAAGTGTATCCGGGGTTATTCTCTGATAATATTTGTTTGAGTGTGATGGTGCTAAAAGGCTTCAGGAAAATCTGTTGGGTGGCTCTGCCGAATAACGGTTCATGATTGCCTTCAAAAATTCGATGCATTAATGAATAGATGGAACCGCATAGGAATAAACAAATGTGACTGTTGTCTTTATTTCTATCCCAAAGATGCTGCATATCGCTGTAAACAGATGGATTGATTGTATAAAATTCCTGAAATTCATCAATGACTAAATTGAATTTCATTGTTTTAGAATAGTCCATTAGCAGTTGGAATATAGTTTTGAAGTCTTGAATTTCACCATAAATGGGTAACCGGAGTACTGAAGTTATTTCATCTATAAAGTCACGGCACAATAATGGCTCGGCTTTACGGGCAACGAAGAAATATAGGGTAGGAGTATCTTGAGTGGCATGAAATAGAAGTTTTGTTTTCCCAATTCGTCTGCGCCCCATCAGGGTTACCATTTGAGCATTCTCTTCTGCAGCTTCTTGTATATTAGCCAGCAACTTAATTTCTTTTTCTCGGTTATAGAACTTCATATTATCAATGTTTTAACTATTATCGAAATGTACAGTTCCGAAATGCCCATTTCGGAACTGTACATTTCGATAGTTGCAAACATACTAAAATAAAAAGAGTTCGGCAACGTTTGGGGATAGAAATCGGAGTAATCCTGTTAAATTTCGCAATGAATGTTCTTCCGTTTCTTTTGTAGGCAGTGATTATGTGGAGGAGGAACTACTGCTTGCATCACATTTCCTGCCGGATAAAATTAATCCGGGCTTTGGCACTATTAAGCCCAAAGCCCGGAACTGTTTGATTGAATTCAGGAGGGGATACCCTCGAATTAGAATTCAAATTTTTCTAATTTCATGTTGCCCAATTCCTGCAATTTAGGAACCAAAGTCACAAAATGGGCTGCTTTTTCGTGTGCATCCAGTGATTCGGCATCCTTCCATGTCTCGCAAATCATAAGTACATCTTTGCGTGTTGCACTCTCGAAAACATCATAAGCAATACAACCATTGTCATTTAAAGATTGTGCTACCAATTCCTTTGCCGTTTCTAAGGCAGCATTACGGTTACTTTCGTTTACTTGGATAAAAACATTTAATCTGATCATATTCGTATTATTTAATAATATAATGTATATCTGGTTTCATTCTCTTTTTATTTTCTCATAAACTCATTTTTCCGTCTGAGCTTGCGTTGTAGTTTAAATACCCCATTCCATATGGGTTGAAGAAAATCGAATACAGGGAGTAATGCACAGAACTTCCGTTCGCCAAAGGCTTGGGCGGTTTTTCTGAAAACAATCAGTTGCATTACGAAACGTGCTGCCCACAACAAAATGGCAATACCCAAGGTGGTCCATTGATGGAGAAGAATACCGGTGATTATAGTAGCGATGATAGCCGCATAAAACAACAGTCTGCTGCAAGTCTCGAATCCCATGATATAACGAGCTGTTCCCTTGAACAACCGACTGGTAGCCGCATAGCTTATCTTCTCTTCACACCATATTTTTTTATATTTAGGCATTGCGATTCGCATCAGGCTATCGGAGCCGGTCTCGACTCGTGTATTGTGTGCATGGGCCGTTTCATTGATGAATAAATCATCCTCTCCGCGTTGCAGATTCAGATGGGAGGCAAATCCTTTTTGTTTGTAGTACAGTGTTTTCCGATAAGCCAGGTTCCGTCCTGTACCCATATAGGGATGTCCGGATAGGGCCATACCTAAATAGCGCATAGAGTTCAGCAACGTGTCGAAAGTGATTTTCTTATTCAGCCATCCCGGTACTTTTTCGTAGTTACTGTATCCTAAAACGATTTCGGTGGCAGGTGTGAAATTGCGTGCCATCTGTTTCAGCCATTGATTACTTTGCGGACGGCAATTGGGTTCGGTAAACACCAGCCATTCATGACGGCTGGCTTTGATGCCCATTGTAATGCCCAATTTTTTATGGCTGATATAGCGGGCACTGTCGGGGATAAAAGTATGATAGAGGTTAGGATATTTGTCTTCCAGTAATTTCAAGGTAGCGTCACAATCATCTGCCGAGCGGTCATAAATCACAATCACTTCAAATTCCGGATAATCTTGCTCTAAAATGAATGGAAGGTTTTCCTGTAATTCATCAGCAGCATCTTTTGCAACGATGATGACAGACAGTGGAGGATTTTCGGTATTTACATCAGTGGTATATACTGTTTCCTTGTTGTGAATGTATAGTTTGTTATATAATCCCAAATGGTAAATAGCCTGTGTGATAAACAGGATTCCTGAAGCAGCCGGTAAGATTGTATCTATGGTGAATAGTTCCATGCTTGATTTGTATTAAAACCATGCAAAAATACAGCAAATAATTGGATTTTGAGAGCATAGATATTCTTCTTTTATCCATTTCCTTCTTTTTAATTATAATTTAATGTTAAAAGACTAATCAGATGAACATTTCTCAAGAATTATTGCTATATTGGGATTACTTAACTATAACAAGTCCTGACTAACGGGCAATTATTATGAGAATACAATTTGAGATTAAGGAAAGTTTGGCCAATATACTTGACCAGCTTACGCATTCTGATTTTTGGGCTACGGAGATTAAAGAAGATGAGTCAGGAAAGAAAATTATTAAAATTAAAGACTTAGCTTATAATTTAGAAGCCGTAGCAGAGGTAGGGGATAATGAAATATTTATCCGTACAGCTTTGTCTAAGTATACTTACCGTATATGCCAAGTAGGGGATGAATGCTGGTGCGAATATGTGGGAGCTTATCGTGGATTGTTGGAACAGAAGCTTTTGCCCATGATTACTCCTAAGGAGAATTTATTGGAGTGTGAGGTCTTGGAAAGTTCATTGTTAGGAGGTAAGCCCAAGACATTACGGGAATATGCAGAGGATAATTTGAAGTTGAAAAAATTTCGTGAGCAGAATTTTGGAACTAATGGCTTTTCTAAAGCCGATCATCCGCGTCGGGTATATGATGAGTTTATTAAAGAAGATTTCATCCCTGAGGATAAATAAACAGGAAAAGAGTTTTTGTGTCTTCATAATTCACTGAATAAGGCTGTCTCGGAATAAAATAGGAGACAGCCTTTTCTTTAATTGTATGTTCATCTTTTATAGGATGTCACTCCGATGTTATACCAATTCTTCCGATGTATATGCTTGAGGTAATGTGCGGCAATTATAAGCCGAAGCCATAATTTCACCATAAGCACCTGCCGAGCGAAGAGCAAACAAATCACCGCGGTGAACTTTATTCAAGTCGATAGCTTTGCCGAATACGTCGGAAGACTCGCAGATGGGGCCTACCACATCGTATGTTTCGATAGCTTCATCCGAAGTGATGTTTTCAATCTTATGATATGCTTGGTAGAGTGCAGGGCGAATCAGGTCTGTCATGCCTGCATCAAGAATGGCAAATTGTTTGTTTGTTCCTTGTTTTACATAAATCACTTTACTGATGAGGCTTCCACATTGTCCTACAACGGCACGTCCCAGTTCAAAATGCAAAGTTTGTTGCGGACGAAGTTTCAGATGTTTGTGATAAGTGGAGAAGTACTCGGCAAAGTTGGGAATCGGCTGACGGTTCGGGTGAGAGTAATCAATGCCTAAGCCACCGCCCACATTAATATGCTCTACAATGATTTGACGTGCATATAACTTTTCCTGTAACTCATTCACACGGTTGCATAGCGCTACGAAGTCGCCCATATCTACTATCTGAGAACCGATGTGAAAGTGTAAGCCTACAAACTTTACGTTAGGCAGCGTTTCTGCCATGTCGATAACTCTGTCCATATCTTCCATGCTGATACCGAACTTATTCTCTGCCAGTCCGGTGGTGATATTGGCATGAGTATGTGCACCTACATTGGGGTTGATCCGGAAAGCTACTCTGGCTACTTTGCCTTTAGCGGCGGCTAATTCGTTGATGATTTCCAGTTCGGGCACAGATTCTACATTGAAACAGAAAATATCATAATCCAGTCCCAGATTGATTTCCCAATCAGTTTTACCGACACCGGCATATACGATTTTATTTGTAGGGAACCCTGCTTTGACGGCTGCACGGATTTCACCGCCACTCACACAGTCTGCTCCTAAACCATTTTCACGGATAATAGTCAGAATCTTGTGGTTAGCATTGGCTTTCACTGCGTAATGCACGCAGAAGTTGTTGTATTTGCCTGCTTCTTTATTGATGCACGACAGTGTTTCGCGCAGCACATTGACGTCGTAATAGTAGAAGGGAGTCTCCAACTCTCTGAACTTGTTTACGGGGAATGTTCCTTTCATATTGTATTTTGTTATTATTGAGCAGGGGCGAATTAAATTCGCCCGAAAGTATCTGCTTTTTCAGAGTAGAGATACATTCGGACGGATTCAATCCGCCCCTTCGATAGAAATTATTTATTATTGAATAAATGATCGCTTAATGATTGTAAGGCCTTATTTTTATCTTCCTTGCGAATTAAGAAAGAAATATTGTAATTGCTGCCACCAAATGAAATCATACGTACAGGAATGTCGCGCATGGCATCAAGCGCTTTTGCTTCAAAGCCTACGTTTTCCCATTCCAAATCACCTACTACGCAAATGATACACATATCGTGGTCTACAGTTACAGTTCCATATTTCTTCAGGTCATCCAAGATTTCGTTCAGATGTTTGGTGTTATCGATGGATACGGAAACACCTACTTCCGAAGTACAAATCATATCAATGGAAGTCTGATAGCTTTCAAAGATTTCAAATACTTTGCGCAAGAAACCGTAAGCTAACAACATACGACCCGACTTAATCTTAATGGCGGTAATGTTGTCTTTTGCAGCAACAGCTTTAATCTTACCTTTTTCCGTATCGTTTGAAATCAGTGTTCCCGGAGCTGTCGGTTCCATCGTGTTGAGCAGACGTACCGGAATGTTTGCGTATTTGGCCGGCTGTACGCAAGTGGGGTGCAGAATCTTGGCACCGAAATAAGCCAACTCAGCAGCTTCCTCAAAATGCAATTGACGAACCGGGGTTGTTTTGTCTACAATACGCGGGTCATTGTCATGCATACCGTCGATGTCTGTCCAAATCTGGATTTCAGAAGCATTGACAGCCGCACCGATTAATGAGGCGGTATAGTCACTACCTCCACGTTGCAGGTTGTCTATTTCACCGTAAGCATTGCGACAGATAAAACCTTGGGTAATATAAATTTCGGCTCCCGGATGCATTTCCAGTTGGGCAGCCAGTTTTTCTTTAATGTAAACCGGGTCAGGTTCGGAGTTCTTGTCTGTACGCATGTATTCCAATGCCGGGAGCAATACGGCGTTCACGCCTTGTTCCTGCAAGTAGTTGGTAACCATGTTGGTAGAGATTAACTCGCCTTGTGCCAAAATTACTTTTTCTTCAAACAGGGTGAAGATATCTTTTGTATACGAACGAATATAATCGAACTGTGCTTTTATAAATTCCTGTG